>ERZ651776.2770-NODE-2770-length-18459-cov-7.019584_pt1 | contig 18459 bp, 24 predicted proteins | sample MGYA00514761_ERZ651776 | MGnify/ENA metagenome assembly ERZ651776 | reverse complement strand
AACTGTTCCAGCATATTTTACTTCAATACTTGGAGTTGCATTAAACAAATACCACGTTTTGTTCTTTAACCCTTTACCACATAGAACCTCAGGTGAAATGGCTCTGTGCAAACAGCAAAAAACCAAAACAGCCTGCGAATAATTCGCAGGCTGTTTAGGTTTTATGCTGTTTGCTACTCATCAGTATATTTGACATGCAATGAGTGCATAAGAAATTTTATAAGGGAAATAAATGCTTTGATCAGTTCATAATTTTCAAAGGTAGTATAAATAGTGGTAAATAGTTATAGGGACAGTCGCACGTGCATCCCGTGACACAGTCCGACAACGTGCCATGATTCCACGACTGAAGCACTATGGACTTGCAACACACCCACGACCTCATCACGAAATTACGTCCTGTTCCTATCGCAAAACCATCCATGTCTAATGCCAAGGTTGTACTTCCAGATGTCAAATCAGCACTAGAAGACACATATGATAATGATGTTTTGTTATCAGATATATATTATAATGAATTTATAGGATGTAAGATACATTCGAAGCATATAAAAGGATAAATAGTATTATGCTAAACGTACATGAAGTAATTGATCAAGTAAGGAAAGCTCGGACTAAAGAAAAGAAAGTTGGGCTTTTGAAGAAACACCAAAGCTGGGCTTTAAAAGACATCTTACGTGGCACGTTTGATACCTCCATTGAATGGAATCTCCCCGGAGGAGAACCACCATGGACTCCGTCCGAAGCTCATAGCGCACCTAGCAATCTACTCAAAGAACATAAGAGTTTTGTATACTTCGTGAAAGGGTTACGCGAGTCTGAGAAGCTAACTCCTGTAAAACGCGAAAGTATATTCATCGGTTTGATAGAGGGCATAGACCCCGACGACGCTAAGCTCGTTATTGGTATGATAAACAAAGACAAACCACAAGGCATCACTCGACCAGTGATTGAGGAGGCTTTTCCAGGGTTACTGCAAGATTGATGCTCCAACCAACCGGAGACATAAATGCCAGCAATACAACTCGAAAGACTTAAAAATGATATCGCCCTCATTGAGGGTTACATTTCAAAGCTCGTAAAAAGAGGCGAAGGTGATCGAGTCAAAAAACTTATGAAGAAGAAAATCTTTATGGAAGAAAGGTTAGCTGCAGTCATTTAATTGTTTACAACTCCTCTGTTCTGTGATATAATATACTTATCAATGGAACAGAGGTTTTTACTATGAATTTGTTTATCTTACACGAGGATCCAGTTATTGCTGCTCAAATGCAGTGTGACAAACATATTCCAAAAATGGTTGTTGAGTCTGGTCAAATGTTATCCACGGCCCACCGCGTGTTGGATGGCATCCTTGATCGTCGACCATCAAAATCTGGCAAGACAAACGTACGGTACTGGGATCTATATCTTGGTCGTGACGACCTTGAAGGCGAGTTACTCCTTTACAAAGCTGTCCATGTAGGTCATCCATGTACACAATGGACCATGCGTACTAGTGCTAACTACGACTGGCACTACGAACATTTTATTGCACTTGCTCAAGAATATACATACAGGTATGGCAAAGATCATAAGACAGCCGTTGACCTTGGTGCAGCACTTTACAACAAGCCTGATAACTTACCACCAGGGCCATTGACACCGTTTGAACTAGCAATGAAAGCAAACCCTGAATGTATGATAAAGAACGACCCTGTACAATCATACCGACTATTTTATCAAACTAAACAAGAGCGTTTCAAAATGGTATGGACGAAGCGCAACAGACCGGAGTGGTTTAATAATGTACACAGCGATGGATAGGTATAAAATCCTGCAACACGAAATCAAGTTACTTGAAGATAGGTTACAGCCAACAGACACTGGCAACCTGAACACCGCAATCGCCGTACTCCAAGCGCGATGCAGAGAACTGGAAGATGAAATAAATGTCCGTTTACACGCTACAGGATAGTGACACCGGTGAAGAGTGGGAAGAGAACTGTAAGTTCGATGAACTAGCACAGCTACTTGAAAATAATCCATCATACAGGCGAGTATGGAAACCTGTTGGATTTGTTTCCATACATGGCAGTGTTATGAGTAGAACCGATGGCGACTTTCGAGATCATCTAAAATCAATTAAAAAGAAAAAAATTCCGATAAATCCAGCAGTTGTAATTTCAAATAAATCAGATGCAAAAGGCTTGAGAATTGCAAAAAAAATGGGAATTAGTGTAGAAGTAATTGAAAGTAAAAGTTTCAAAGGAAATAGAACTGAATATGATAAAAAAATTATGAATGTGCTTTCAGATTATGGAGTTACACCAAAAAATGGAATTGTGTGTCTGGCAGGATTTATGAGAATTATTAGTTCAGGATTTGTAAAAAAATATAAAAATAGAATTATAAATATTCATCCCGCATTATTACCAGCATTCCCGGGATTAAATTCACAAAAACAAGCATTAGATTATGGTGCAAAATATACAGGTTGTACAGTCCATTTTGTGGATGCAGGAATGGATACAGGTCCTGTGATAATTCAATCAGTGGTAGAAATTAAAGAAAAAGATACAGAAAAATCACTATCTAAAAAAATTCTAAAAGAAGAGCACAGAATATATCCTGAAGCAATTAATCTAATCGCTAGAAAGAAAATTAAAGTTTCAGGAAGAAAAACCCATATTTCTTAGGAATCAGAACCACCAAAAAAATACAAAACTTGGAGTTCCTTGGTATTTGAATGAAAATAATGCGGTACACCTTTTCCAACAAAAAATAATTTGTCTTTAGAAATTTCATAGTTTTTATTTTTAATTTTAAGAAAGCCATTTCCAGAAACTATAAAATATACTTCATCACTTTCATGAGGTTCTTGGGTATCCTCTTCTCCGGGTTTTAGTATCAAAATTCCAACAGCAAGACTATCTTTATTGATAAAAGTATGAAAATAGGAATTGTTTTTTTTAATTTTGTCTAAATTGTCTTTTAAATTGAATTCTAATTTCAATTTATTCAACAGAGGAATTGAACATTTTTTTCACAGGTTCTGTACTCATGAAGGAATGTAATTTTGGATGAAATTGCTGATGTTCTGGACTTTGAATCATAGTCATAAAAGTTTCTTGAGTTTCATGCTCAACAATGATTCGAAAGCTACCATCAGGAGATTTAAGAAATCGTCTAGATACAAATCCAGGGAAAGGGGACAAAACTTTATTTGATTCAGAAAATAGAGATTTGAAATCATCTTCTGCACCTTCTTTTAGTTGCACATCAGCCATCATGATAAACATACCAGCACTAAATGAGTCCCACTTAATTTTCTTTCTCAAATTCCTAAGAACAATTCCAAGAATTAAATATCAATAAATCATGAAATTAGCATGACTGGAATCAAGATTGATGGAAAATTAATTGCTCAAACAGTCAAAGACAGAGTCAAAAAAGCAACTGATGAGCTAAAAACAGATGGAATCAATCCATGCTTAGCTACGGTTTTAATCGGAAATAATACTGCCTCTGCAACATATGTAAGAAATAAGCACAAAGCATGTGAAGAAGTAGGAATAATCACTAAAGATCATAAACTAGATGAAAGTGTATCTCAACAAGAACTAAACAAAATCATAGATGAATTAAATGCAGATACATCAGTGCACGGAATTTTAGTTCAATTGCCATTACCAAAACATTTGAGTGAATTTGCAACCACATCACGCATATCTCCAATTAAAGATGTAGATGGACTTACCCCACATAATGCAGGGCTATTATCTATGAAGAAAGCAGCTCTTGTCGCATGTACTCCATCAGGAGTTATGGAAATGTTTGATCATCATAATATCGATTTAGAAGGAAAGAACGTGGTATTGATTAATAGAAGTAATCTTGTAGGAAAACCACTTTACCATTTATTGTTAGAAAAAAATGCAACCGTAATTACATGTCATTCAAGAACAAAAGAAATTGAAAAATTCTGTCAATCAGCAGATATTGTAATTACGGCAGTAGGAGATAGAACAAAATTTACTCTTACTCCTGAAATGATCAAAGATAATGCCATTGTAATAGATGTTGCAATTACAAGATTTCAAGATAAATTGACAGGAGATTGTGATTATGAAAAAATTATTGAAAAAGCATCATTTGCAACTCCAGTTCCAGGAGGAGTAGGTCCAATGACAGTTGCAATGTTATTAAAAAATACAATCACTGCCACATCACTTGGAATTCAAATTGGAAGACAATAATAAAAAATCATTAAGAGAACTTCTTTTAGAAAGAAGAGACAATACGTCTTTTGACTTATTAAAAATTGCAAGTAAAAAAATGCAAAAAAGAATTAACAAAGTATATGCATTCAAGGATGCTCAAAAAATAGGACTCTATTATCCGATAGGCAGTGAAATTCTAACTCAAGATATTATTCAAGAATTAATTAGTAAAGGAAAAGAGGTATTTTTACCAAAAGTAATTGGAGAAACAATGGAATTTAGAAAAATTGAAGATTTTGGAAGTCTAGAAATGGGTAAATTTGACATTATGGAGCCCAAAGATGATTGTCAAGTTAATCAAGATTTAGACATCATAATTGTTCCCACTGTAGGAATTTCACCTACAGGAGTCAGGCTAGGATACGGTCATGGGTTTTATGATAAATTTTTAGAAGGAAAAAACATTATCACAATTTCATTAGTATTAGAAAAACAAATCATTAAGAATATTCCAAAATCAGAACACGACATAAACATGGATTGGATAATAACTGAAGATAGAATGTTTCAAACTCAGAAATAGGACAAACCCTTTTTCCCAATGTCAGTTCGGCAAAATTTGTTAGACCAACTGATTTTTTCAATTGCCAAATAAGCATTGTCAATTGCAGATTCTAAAGAATCGCCTAACGAAGTGACTCCTAAAACACGTCCACCATTAGACAAAATTTTTCCATCAGATTTTTTTGTACCAGCATGAAAAACATTAGTATCATTTGGAATAGAGTCAAATCCAGTAATTTCATCATTTGTAGAATATGATCCAGGATAACCATCAGATGCTAAAACAACACATACAGCAAATTGATCTTTCCAAGAAAGAGAAGGTAACGAGGACAACGTTCCATCAACACTTGCAACAAAATAATCATACAAATCAAAATTCATTCTCATCGTAATAGGTTGACATTCAGGATCACCCATACGAACATTATATTCTAAGACATACGGTTTGTCATCTTTTATCATTATTCCAGCATACAAAAATCCCTTAAAGAAAATCCCTTCATTTTTCATTGCATGAATAGTTTTTTCAATTACTTCTTCTTGGATCTTTTTTGCCAAGTCATTAGTGATAATAGGGGTTGGAGAGTAGGCACCCATTCCACCAGTATTAGGGCCTTTATCGTCATCAAAAATTCTCTTGTGATCTTGACTAGAAGCCATCGGAAGTGCCACATTTCCATCAGATAAAGCGATGTATGATGCTTCAATTCCATCAATTCTCTCTTCAATTATAATTTTATTTCCTGCATCACCAAATGTTTTTTTAACCAAAATAGTTTGTATTGCAGAAATAGCCTCATCATTACCATTACAAACAATTACACCTTTTCCAGCAGCCAATCCATCAGCTTTTACCACAACATCATAATCAATTGATTTGACATGTTCTTCAGCTTTTTGAGGATCATCAAATATTTCAAATCTGGCAGTTGGGATGTTATTTCTCTTCATGAAGTTTTTTGCCCAAATTTTACTAGATTCAAGTTGTGCAGCTGCTTGTGAAGGTCCAAAAACTTTGAGATTTAATTTATTAAATTTATCAACAATTCCAGCAGCTAAAGGATCCTCAGGACCAACTACGGTGAAACAATTATTTTTTTGTGCAAATTCAGCTAATGCATCTAAATCATTAACATCAAGGGGAACGTTATTTTCAGTGCCGCCATTTCCAGGTGCAGTATAAACAGTTTCAACTTTACTACTTTGAGATAATTTCCAAGATAATGCATGTTCCCTTCCACCAGAACCAATTACAAGAACATTTACCAATAAAAAATATCAATTACTCAATTATATAATCCAATTCTCGAAAAATCTGTTTATGTTTATAATGCCACGTGCATATCAAAATCCAGATGGAATTAAATTCAAAATTTGATGCAAAGGCAATAGAATTAGAAATTAAAGAATATGTTAAATCCATAGATATCGAAAAACTAATTTTTCAATCAGATAAACCTGAAAAAATAAGATTTATCGAAGGACCACCAACAATGAATGGAATTCCTCACGCAGGGCATCTTAGAGGCAGAGTAATCAAGGATTTATGGTATAGGTTTAACACATTACAAGGCAAAAAAATTGAATTTAACGGAGGATGGGACACACAAGGACTTCCAGTAGAATTACAAGTTGAAAAAGAATTAGGAGTGTCAGGTGGAAAAACTGAGGCCATCAAAGAATTTGGAGTAGAGCGAATTGTTTCAGAATGTAAAAAAGTTGTAGAGAAATTTAACAAAACATGGGTAGAAGTAGATAATGCACTTGGAATGTCATTTAATCATGAGAAAGCATATTGGACATTTAAAGATGAATTCATAGAAAGAGAATGGCAGGTCCTCAAAAAAGCATATGAAAATAAAATTTTAGAAGAAGATTTCACAGTTATTGCATATTGTCCAAGTTGTCAAACATCACTTAGTCATGCAGAAGTAAATCAGGGATATGAAGAAGTTAAAGATCCATCATTATACTATAAAGTAAAATTAGTAAATGAAGATGCATTTTTGATTGTATGGACTACAATGCCATTTACACTTGTTACAGATGCAATGGTTGGATTAAATCCTAATGAGGACTACGCATATGTCAAAGTTGAAAATGAAACATGGGTTGTAGGAAAAACACGATTAGAAGAATTTATGTCAGAAGTTAAAATTGAGAAACATGAAATTCAAAAAATTGCCAAAGGATCAGAATTTGAAGGAAAAAAATACATCCACCCATTATTAGATTCAATACCAGAATTAAAAGAATATTCAAAATTAGATAATTATCATGTTGCAGTATCAGAATCATTTGTTGATGCAAGTACAGGTAGTGGATTAGTACATCTATCACCAGCAAATGGAGAAGAAGATATCAAAATTGCCAATAAAAGAAAAGTGAAAATATTTAGTCCAATAAATGATGAAGTAAAATTCACAAATCAAGCAGGGAAATATGAAGGAATGTTTGTCAGAGATGCAGATAGACCAATCGTAGAGGATCTAAAAGAATGTCAAGCATTAGTCAAAATTGGAAAAATTAAGCACAAATATCCACTTTGTTGGAGATCTCACCATCCAATTGTATGGCTTGCAAGAAGAGGATGGTTTTACAAATTAGATAGATTAGATAACAAAGCAATTGATGCAGCAGAAAGTGTAGAATACTTTTTTGAACAACCAAAAAATAGATTTTTAGGAATTATTAAAGAAAGACATCCATGGTGTATTTCACGAGAAAGAATTTGGGGTTGTCCATTACCAGTATGGAGCTGTGAAGATTGTGGTGAAAAAAATTGGTTTTTTTCAAGACAAGAAATTGTAGAATCTGCAGATAAATTACCAGATGGACCAGACTTTGAATTACATAGACCGTGGATTGATAACATCACAGTAAAATGTAAAAAATGTAGTAGTGTAAAAACAAAAAGAGAAGAATACGTTTTAGATACATGGCACAACAGTGGTTCTGCACCATATTCATCATTAACAAATGAAGAGTATGAAAAAGAAATTCCTGCACCGTTCTTTACAGAAGGAATTGATCAAACAAGAGGGTGGGCATACACATTACTAATTGAAAATGTAATTCTCAACAATAGCGCAACACCACCATACAAATCATTTTTGTTTCAAGGTCATGTACTTGATGAAAAAGGTGGAAAAATGAGTAAAAGTAAAGGAAATGTTTTGGAAGGTGCAGAGTTATTAGAAAAATATCCAGTAGATTTGATACGATTCTATTTCATGTGGAAAGCAAGTCCAATTGAGCCACTTAGTTTCAGCACTGAGGAATTAATGTCAAGACCATATCAAGTTATCAACACATTATTCAACTTGCATCTTTATTTTAAGCAAAATAGTCAATACGATAATTTTGATAATACGAATACACTAGAATGGGCCAAAAGCAATAATTCTTTAACATCACCAGATATCTGGTTACTTTCAAAGCTTCAAAAATTAATTCGAAAAATTACAGAAAAAAATCAGACATGTAAATTTCACGAAGGGGCAAAAGCAATGGATGATTTCATCATCAATAACCTCAGTCAAATATACATTCCAATTACTAGAGGGGAGTTATGGGATGAATCTGACGAGAAGAAAAATAGACGTCTTGCAATTTATGCAGTACTAAATGAAGTACTCAAAACACTAGATATTTTGATTCATCCATTTTGTCCATTTACAAGTGAGCATCTATACCAAACTGTGTTTGAGGGAGAAGAAAGTATCCTATTAGACAAATGGCCTCAATACAAGGAATCATTGGTAAATGAGCAAATTGAAGAATCATTTGATATTATGAAAGATGTTGTATCAATTTCATCTGCAGCGAGAATGAAAGGGAAATTAAAAAGAAGATGGCCATTAAATGAAGCTAAGATTTGTGTTAAGAAAGATCAAAAAATAAAATTAGAATCATTATCGAATTTATTAAAATCACAACTCAATGTTGAAAAATTCAATATTGTTGAAACAGAAAAGGAAAGTGGTTTAGAACAATTATTAGAATTAAAAGAATTAGGATTACCAGTAAAACCAACATTAGAATTAGAGAGAAAGAAAATAGGTCCAAAAGCAAAACAGCATATGGGTAAATTGGTAAATGCATTTTCAGAAACAAACCCACAGGAAATCATTTCATCAATACAAAAAGATGGAAAATATGATTTTAAAATAGATAATGAAATAATTTCATTAGACAAAGAAGATTTTATCATAGATTTTGATTCAGAAGATAATTTTGCGGCAGCAAAAAGAGATGGGTTCATAGTATTCATTTCAACATTAAGAAATAAAGAAATGATGGCAAAAGGATTGGTAAAAGACATTGCAAGAAGACTACAAACTCTACGAAAAGAAAAAGGATACAATCCAACTGATGTATTAGAAGTAGCATCAATTTTAGAATTAGACAGTGAGTCATTAGAAATGATTAAAGAAAAAAAGGAAGAATTGGCATTTTTAGTAAGAGTAAAAAAAGTGAATTTTGAAAAATCATGTAAAGAGTACAAAGAAGATGATATTGACGGTCAAAAAATCAAAATATCAGTAGAATAGAATTTAATGTAATATTTTTATTATAATCATTTCATACATAAAGAAATGTCTGATTCAAACCCAAACGTTGTTGGAATTAACGTTCTAAAACAAAACGGCCTAGATGTTGATGAGTTAGTAAAGGAATTAATTCAAAATGCTGCTGTCGAATTTACAGCATACTATTACTTTACAAATCTCAGAGCACACTGCACAGGCATGGAAGGAGAAGGACTCAAAGGGATTATTGAGGATGCAAGATTAGAGGACCTCAGTCACTTTGAAGCATGCCTGGAAAGAATCTATCAGTTAGGAGGAATTCTTCCAAACGATGCAACAGAATTTATCAAAATTTCAGGTTGTGAATTCTTACAACTTCCAACAAATCCAACAGATCACAAAGCAATTCTAGAAAAATGTCTAAAAGCAGAACAAGGTGCAATTGTTAATTGGAATAAAATTTGTCAAATGACATTTGGAAAAGATCCAGTTACATATGATATTGCAAAAGATATTCTTGCTGAAGAAATTGAACATGAGTCATGGTTCTTAGAGTTAATCTACGGAAGACCATCAGGACACATGAGAAGAAAGTATTCTGGAGAAAGACCACATACGGGCAAACATTCTAGAGCATTAGATATGGCATAAATGCCAAATCATTTTCTTTTTATCAAAATTTAGTTGATTTTATTCATGACAAGGTGTGAAGAAGCTTTGTTTTATTACGGTTAAATAGAAAATTACATAGTTAAATCATGGTAAAACAGATTAGTCTAGATGCCTGGCAAATTCAACAATTAACAGATCTATTAAAAAAAGGATCAGATATTGTAGCCAAAACAAACAGACCAATTATTTTGTACAGACAAACTTTAGATGAAGAAGATGAATCATATGAAGAAATTGTATGTAGTTTAACCAACGGATACGTAATTGAACAAATGGTTACATCAGGAGGAATACTAGTTCCAAGTTTCCATCAACAATTTGTTTTCAGAATTGAGGAATATCCACAAGAATTATTGAGAAAAAGTAAAGATCGCTTTTTAGAAATGATTGATTTTCTTCAAGACCAATTAAAATAGCCTCATAGTTAATAAAGACCATAAAATTCATCTCACTTGCATGCAACTATTAGAATTTCAAGCAAAAGAACTTTTTAGAGAATATGGAATTAGTCTACTTGACAGTATATCATCAACAAATATTGAAGATGGAAGAAAACATGCAAAAGAATTAGGATACCCATTTGTAATTAAAATTCAAGTACCCGTAGGAGGCAGAGGTAAAGCAGGAGGCATTCAAAAATGTCAAAATGATGATGAATTTGATATTAAATATCCACAAGTAATGGATTTAGAAATTAAAGGTGAAAAAGCAAGAGCAATTTTACTAGAAAAAATGGCAGATATTAAAAAAGAATTGTATTTATCCATATTTCTAAATCGCTCAAAAAGATGCTATACAATTATCGCATCAGCAGAAGGAGGAGTGGAAATTGAATCAGTTAAAAATCAAATTATCAAAGAAATAGGATTAGGGGATGTCTCAGATGAAGTTGCAAATGAAGTTGCAAAAGAAATGGGGTTAGAAGGAATTACAGCTCAAGGAGTTGCAGACACATTGAAAAAATTATCAAAATTAACAATTGAAAAAGAAGCTGAACTAGTAGAAATTAATCCACTTGCAATTATGCAAGATGACACAGTGATGGCATTAGACGGGAAATTTGTAACTGATGATAATGCAAATTTTAGACATGATGAATTACTAAAATATCAAGAAAAAACAGAGATAGAAAAACAAGCAGAAAAAAGTGGATTTTCATTAGTAGAACTAGATGGAGATATAGCAGTTGTAGGTAATGGTGCAGGACTTGTAATGTCATCACTAGATATGTTATCAGACAACGGTGGAAAACCAGCATGTTTTCTTGATGTTGGTGGCGGTGCAACTACAGAATCAGTTTATGAAGCATTAACTTTGATCAGTAAATTGGATAGAGTAAAAGGAATTTTAGTTAATCTCTATGGAGGAATTGTAAAAACCACAGTTGTTGCAGAAGCATTTCTTAAAGCATACGAAAATAATCTAATTGACATACCAGTATTTTGTAGACTAAAAGGTACAGAGTCAGAAAAAGCAAAAGAAATGCTACAAGGTTCTAGAACTAACATATTTGATTCAGTAGAAGAAGCAATTAATGCAGCAGTAATGGGAGTAAAAAAATGACAGATATTTTTGAATTACTAAAAGGAAAACCAGAAGATTCAGATTATGAGAAAAAAGGAGTAATAGTCCAAGGCATTACAGGCTCATATGGCTCAATTCATGCAAAACAAATGATAGCATATGGAACCAATGTTGTTGCCGGAGTTACTCCAAATAAGGGAGGCCAAAAATTTGAAGGAACAGTTCCAATATACAATACAATGCAAGAAGCAGTAGATGCAACAAATGCAAAAATTTCAATTATTTTTGTTCCAGCAAAATTCTTCTTATCAGCTGCAAAAGATGCATTAAATTCTGGAATTAAGTTACTTGTTGCAATTCCAGAGCACGTACCAATTAGAGATACCATGGAAGCATTAGATTTAGCAAAACAAAAAGGTGCAGTGATTATTGGACCTAACACACCAGGAATAATGATTCCAGAATTAATTAAAATTGGAATTATGCCACCAATGCCTTTCAAAGCAGGTAAAATAGCAGTATTATCAAAAAGTGGAACATTACTTTATGAAATTTCAGATGCACTAACTAATGCTGGATTTGGTCAATCCATTACAATCGGTATTGGAGGAGATCCAGTTAATGGTACTAGATTAATTGATGCATTTGAAATGGTGAAAGACATACCAGATTTAGAAGGATTAGTAATAGTTGGAGAAATAGGTGGAGATTCCGAAGAGATGCTAGCCCAAAAAATTATCGATTTAGGATTTAACAAACCATCAGTTGCATATATCGCAGGAAGAGCAGCACCAAAGGAAAAACGAATGGGACATGCAGGTGCAATTGTAATGGGAACCTATGGATCAGCAGAATCTAAAGTATCCATGTTTAACAAGGCCAACATTCCAGTAGCAAAAAGACCAGCTGAAGTACCAGTTTTACTAGCAGGAAAAATGGAAAAATAGATTAAATTAAAAGGAAGAGATTGAGGAGAGAATTAAATGCCAATTACAGACCCTGAAAAGAAACGAATTGCACAACAAGCACGATTAGTTATGAGAATCTGCTTCAAATGTGGATGTAGAAATGATGTAGGGGCTACAAGATGCAGAAAATGTAGAAATCCATACTTGAGATTAAAGAACAGAAATCTCGGCGTAAAGAAATAGAATTAAGAAAGCATTAATCTTTCACGATATTCTCGAATTGCATATTTTAAAGCAGATTCATTATTTTGAATAAAAGATTTAGCATCATTAGGATCATCTATTTCCTCAAGAGACAGTTGTAGATCATCAGGCAATTCATCATTCATTTGAAATAATATTTTACCAGCAGCAATGTATTGACCAAGATTATTTGCAGAATCAAATGCCAAAGTCATTCTATCAATTATGGAATCAAATTCTTTTAAAGATATGAATAATATTTTCATGGTTAATACAAAAAGGTTAGGTAATTACAAAATATCAAAAAACTAAAGATAGAAAACAAGGTATTATGACAAATAATTTGGACTGGTCGTCTAGTTTGGTTTGGATGACGCACTCACACTGCGTAAGGAAGAAATTCCCGCAAAGGTCGTGGGTTCAAATCCCATCCGGTCCATTTCAATTATTCTATTTTATTAATCAAATATTTACAAACAATGAAAATTCAAAATAACTATATGACATGAGGAATTAATTAAAAAAATGTCACTGTACAACCACATTCCAATTAATTTCAAACAAGCTGAATTAATTGAAAAAGATAATGCACATTTTTACCAAACACCAACTGGAGAAATTTATCCATCAATTACAACAATACTACATGAAACAATGGCTAATGAAAAAAAAGAAAGTTTACAAAATTGGAAAGAACAAGAAATAGCATCAGATTATATCACTCAAGAGGCTGCAACCATAGGTACAGAAACTCACAAATTAATTGAAAATCACATTAACGAAGTTAGACAAACAGATGATGTTAGATTACTTTCAGTCGCACATTTTAACAATTTAATTCCATTTTTACAAAAAATCAACAATGTTCACGGCACAGAACTAAGACTGTATAGTAATGCAATGAAACTAGCAGGAACCTCAGATTGCATAGCAAGTTACGATGGGGAATTATCAATTATAGATTACAAAACAAAAAGGAGTAATCAAAAAGAAGAATGGATGACAGATCATTTTATTCAAGGTACAGCATATGCACAAATGTTTAAAGAATTAACAGGAATTGAAGCTAAACAAGTTGTTATTTTGGTAAGTAGTGAAAAAAATTCAAGAATGGAATTTGTGAAAAATACTGAAGATTACAAAGATTTACTGACTCAAAGATTAAATCAATATTATGATATTTTAGAATAAGAAGAAAAACTAGTATGAAAGAATAATAAATTATTTAAAGAACATTGAAAGGATATAGTTTGATATGAATACAAAAATGAATACAGTAGCAATAGCATCAATTATAGCAATACTAGGAATAATGATGGTCCCAAACACTGCAGTAGCAGAAACAAATCAAAACGACATTAGTGTTAAACCAATAAATGAGAAATTTAGTTTAGAAACTACAATTACCACTCTTACTGTTCCAGAAAATAACAAATTACCATGGGGAACAGTATACGGATCAGCATCAGATGTTGCTGAAAGGTATCCAGTAATCATTCAGTTTTACAAAGGAGACGAGCAAGTACACATAGCACAAATAGATACCAAAGGAGACGGCTCCTATGAATACAAATTCAGAGTTAGAAACCTAGATCAAAGTACAGGAGAATTCAAAGACATATTTCATGGAGAATACATGGTAAAAATATTCAAAGTGATTCCAAATACCAATCCAATAGCATAAACTGAAAATCAGTTAATTGAATCTCAGAAAATATAGTACATAGAATCATATACTAAGTATTAATCAAAACATCTAGAAAATGAGTAAAAATTTTTGGCACGATATAGAAACAGGAACAGATGTTCCTGAAATAATCAACGTAATTGTTGAAATCCCAAAGGGTTCAATGAACAAATACGAATACGATAAAAAACATAACTTAATAAAATTAGATAGAGTACTATTTTCGCCATTTCACTATCCAGGAGATTATGGATTAATCCCACAGACATTATCGGAAGATGGAGATCCACTTGATGCATTAGTACTAGTTACAAATCCAACATATCCAGGTATTTTAATAGAATCTAGACCCATAGGATTACTTCAAATGAAAGACGATGGAGAACCAGATGATAAAATAATTTGTGTTTCAACTAATGATCCTAGATATCTACATACATCAGATATTGAAAATATTGAAGATCACTACCGCTCAGAAATTGCTCACTTTTTCCAAGTCTACAAAGAATTAGAAGGAAAAAAAGTTGAGATACTAGGATGGAAAGATGCAAAAGAGGCAAAAAAAGTTGTCATCGAATCAATTAAGAGATACAAAGAAACTTTGAAAAAATATTAAAATGCAAACAGATTGTCAACATTTTCTACAAAAAAAAGAAAACATATCACCTAATTCAAAAAATTGTGAAGAATGTGAAAAAGAACACATGCCCACAGTAGCACTTCGAATGTGTCTCACATGTGGACATGTAGGTTGTTGTGATTCATCAATTGGAAAGCATGCAACAAAACATTTTGAAGAAACAGGTCATCCAGTAATGAAGGCAATACCAGAAGACATATGGAAATGGTGTTACATACATGAACAATATTATTAATTACAAGTAGACAAAAATCCATAAAATTTTAAATTAAATTATGAATACTTTTATGCTTAATTTGCATAAATATTGGGATGATTCATCAGAATAAAACACGTAAAGGAGAATACAACTGATGTCAAAGGCATATGTAATGATGAATTGTAATCTAGGCGAAGAGAAATCAGTCATAGAATCATTAGAAAAAATAGTCGGAATAAAAGAAGCTCACGGTACATTAGGGTTATACGACATTGTAGCACAAATTGAGTGTACAACAGATGAAAAGATTCAAGAAATAGTCACACAGAAAATTCGAAAAATACCAAAAATTCAATCAAGTATGACATTAACGAGTTCAGAATCAGGGGAACTGTTTCAAATATCAGAAAAATTAGTGGGTGCAATGTTAGGTAAAAACAACAGTCAGGCATATGTAGTATTTCATTGTGAAAAAAATCAAGAATACCCCACATTAAAAAATCTCTGTAAAATACCAGAAGTAAAAGAAGCAGACGTAGTTTTTGGGTATTATGATGTAGTTTGTAGAATTGAATCATCCAGCGAAGAAGTTTTACAAGATGTTATCACTAGAGCAATCAGAGGATTACCAAATCTAAAAACAAGTATGACATTGAACATAATTAAAGAACAAGAAACATGACTCAAAAAAATAATTAAAAACAGATGTGAAAAAGATATTCACTTTTTAATAGTTAAAAATAGAAAAAATCATGGCAGAATACCAACTAGGTACATGGGATTTATCAGAATTAGCAAAGAATCCAAAAAATCCAGCATTTCAGAAACAAATTAGAGATTTAGAAAATCTAGCAAAAAAATTTGAAAAAAATAAATCAAAATTAAAATCAAATATGACATCTAACCAATTTAAAATAATTTTAGAGCAAGTTGAAGAAATTTCACATAAAATGAGTAAAATTGGAGGATATGCATCATTGTCATATTCATCAGATACCCAATCAGATGAAGCAACATCATTAATGACTCAGATGTCAAAATTAGGCTCAGAAATTTCAAATAAAATTTTATTTTTTGATTTGTGGTGGAAAACACAAGTCGATGAAAAAAATGCAAAACGATTGATGAAAGATACTGGTGAGCTAAAAGAATACTTAACATACAAAAGATTATTTGCAAAATATGCATTAAGTGAATCAGAAGAAAAAATTATCAACACATTAGATGTTACAGGAATTTCTGCACTAGTAAAATTGTATGATAAAATAACTAATGTGTATGAATATAAAATGAAAGTTGGCAATAGAACAAAAACAATGACAAGAGAGGAACTAACAAATTATGTTAGAAGTACTAATCCAAAAATCAGAGAAACAGCTTACAAAACAATTCTGAACAAATATACAGAAAATAAAGGCGTAATTGGAGAAATTTATCAAAATATTGTTCTTAATTGGAAAGATGAAGGAATAGAACTCAGAGGATACAAAAGTCCAATATCAATGAGAAATATTGCAAATGATGTAGATGATAAAACAATAGAATCACTTCTTTCAATTTGTAGAAAAAATTCAACAGTATTTCAAAAATTTTTCCTTCAAAAAGCAAAGATGCTAAATATGAAAAAATTACAAAGATACGATCTATATGCACCAGCAGCATCAAAAATTAAAGAAAAAAATTACTCATATAATCAATCTGTAAAATTAGTCTTTGAATCATTGGGAAAATTCAGCAGTACTTTAGAAGAGTATGCCAGAAAGGTATTCAATGAAAAACACATAGATTCATCAGTCAGACCAGGAAAAAGAGATGGTGCATTTTGTAGTACACTTACTCCAAAAATCACACCATATGTTTTAGTCAATTTTACAGGTAAATCAAGAGACGTATTCACATTAGCACATGAATTAGGCCATGCAGTTCATAGTCAAGCAGCACAAAATAGATCAATTCTGGTACAAGATGCACCACTACCTCTAGCAGAAACAGCATCCACATTCTCAGAACTCCTACTATACGATAATTTATCAGATAAGATATCAGATGATCAAAAAAAGATAATGTTAGCTGAAAAAATTGATGATTTGTATGCCACAATACTTAGACAGTCATTTTTTACAATTTTTGAAATTGATGCACATAATCAAATTAGTAAAGGCACCACAATAGATGAAATCTCAAAAACATATTTACAAAATTTGAAAGAGCAATTTGGAAATTCTGTCAATCTTTCAGAAGATTTCGGAATTGAATGGAGTTGTATTCCACATTTTTACCACACTCCATTTTACTGCTATGCATATTCATTTGGGAATTTGTTAGCATTGTCACTATTTCAAAGATATAAAAAAGAAGGAAATGATTTTGTTAAATCATACATAGATATCTTAGCTGCAGGAGGATCAAAAAAACCTGAAAAATTATTATCAGAGCATGGATTCGACATCAGATCACCTAAATTTTGGCAAGAAGGTTTTGATTATGTTAATCAACAAGTTAAAACTTTGTCATCCCTAAACTAATTTTCAAGTTAAAAATATTTTTAGTAAAATAGGAAATTAATCATCATTGTTTTTTTGAGATGGAATGTGATTATCAATTATTTTAGTTACATCCAAAATAAGAGAGTCTTTAATTTTTTTCAATGATGCTTCAGGATTTTCAGATTGAGAAATTAAATGATCAAGTTGATCCAGTATTGCATATTGAACTCGAGATATCAATAATTCAGAAATACTTTTTTCACTGGTAAAATCAACTTCAGTGATATTTACTGCCTGATTAGCCATTTGAAAAGTAAAAGATGAAGAATAACCACCTCTACTAAATGCAATATCTCTAAGGACTAATTTTTTTACTTCATCAGGATTTCCCATTCCAGATCTGGCAACCATGTCATTTAATTGATCTAAAATAGCATATTGAACTCTAGTTTGTAATAATTCAGGAATAGTTTTTGCATTTTCTATTTCAGTGATACTGACTTTTTCATTACCAATTGTGATGAATTTATTCATAATCACAATTACAATTATTTTATGTATAAAGTATTTCCAAAAATTAATTTTTGAGTGGTTTAGAATAATGGGGCCGACAGTCCAACGCATGGACTGCCGGCTTGTTCCCCGAACGGTTTGAATTCGATGTCAATTGTTCACCAGAAATATATCATTTAAAGGTTTGAAGTTATTTGAGGTCTAATTTAGGAGGCTTGAGTTTTCTAATAGTACCCAATAAAATTCCAATAGTGATCCCCAATTGATAAAGAAAATACAACAAAAC
>ERZ651776.2769-NODE-2769-length-18466-cov-2.528305_pt1 | contig 18466 bp, 15 predicted proteins | sample MGYA00514761_ERZ651776 | MGnify/ENA metagenome assembly ERZ651776 | reverse complement strand
AAAAAAAATTAAAAAAAGGTGATATTATTAACATAGATATTACCGTTATAAAAGATGGTTTCCATGGTGACACATCTAAAATGTTTATTTTAGGAAAGCCAAGTGTGAAAGCTCAGAAAATATGTAATGTAGCAAGAGACTCAATGATGCTGGGTATTGATATGGTCAAGCCTGGAATTCATCTTGGTGAAATTGGAAAAGTTATTGGAGAGTATGCTCATAGTAAAAACTGCTCAGTAGTAAGGGACTATTGTGGACATGGCATAGGTGAAGTCTTTCATGAGCTACCGCAAGTTATTCATTATGATGATGGCAGAATAAATCAAAGTCCAATATTAGAGCCAGGTATGACATTTACAATCGAGCCCATGATAAATCTTGGTGGATACGAAGTAGTAACTTCAAGAATAGATGGTTGGACCGTAACTACTAAAGATAGATCTCTCTCAGCACAATGGGAGCACACAATTTTAGTAACTGAAACTGGGCATGAAATTTTAACGCTTCGTGAAGAGGAAACTAATTTATAGCCTATTCAGATTAACCCTCTGAGTATCCAATTGATAATTCAGCTTGTGTTAAAATGATTCTTTTTTCAGACTTACTTATTTAGTTCAGTGAAGCGCTTAAGAAATTACTTTATATCTGGACTCCTTTTTTGGATTCCACTAGCCTTAAGTGTGCTGGTTATTAAATTCTTCTTAGAGGTTGTTAATAATTTAGTTCCAAAGAGACTTCTGCCTGAATCCTTACTTAATCTTGATACAACTATTCCTGGCTCAGGAATTATTCTGGTTATTTTGATTATTTTGATAACTGGGGCTCTAGTAACTAATATTTTGGGGAGAAAACTTGTTGATCTCTGGGAAAGAGCACTCAACAAAATCCCTGGCTTTAGAAATATATACAACGCCCTTAAGAAAATATCTTCCACAGTCCTCAACACCTCTAGTGATAGCTTTAGAAAAGCCTATTTAATTCAGTATCCTAGCAAAGGGATATGGGTTATTGCATTTCAATCGGGTGATTATGAGGGGGAAGTCAAAAATATTATCGGAGGGGAGGTGATCAATTTATTTGTACCAACTACTCCTAATCCAACCTCAGGGTTTTTTGTCATGATGCCTAAAAAAGATGCCTATGAGCTTCAAATGTCAGTTGAAGAAGCATTCAAACTCGTTATTTCGGCTGGAGTAGTGACTCCTGAGAATTTAAAGATTAAGGAAAAGAAATGAGAACACATTTTTGTGGGGAATTAAGCAAAAAAAATCTTAATGATGAGATTAAGCTTTGTGGCTGGGTGAATAGAAGACGCGATCATGGTGGAGTAATATTTCTTGATATTAGGGATAAAAAAGGAATCGCTCAAGTTGTTATCAATCCTGAAACGGCTGAAACTTTTAAGATCGCTGAAACCATCAGAAATGAGTTTGTCCTCAAAATAGCTGGTAAAGTTATTGCAAGAGAGTCTGAGATGGTCAACAGTAAAATTTCAACTGGAGAAATTGAGGTCCTAGCTGAGCATATCGAGATCTTGAATAACTCTAAACCAATGCCGTTTCAACTGGACTCAATGGAAACTTCAGAGGAAGTGAGGCTGAAATATCGCTACCTAGATCTTCGAAGAGATGAGATGCAAAAGAGACTTCGTCTCAGATCAAAAGTGACTCACTATATGCGAGATTTTATGGATAGGAATGACTTTCTGGACATAGAAACCCCATTTCTCACTAAAGCAACCCCTGAAGGTGCAAGAGACTACCTTGTTCCATCTAGAACCCATGAAGGTAGCTTTTTTGCTCTGCCACAATCACCTCAGTTATTCAAGCAACTCCTAATGATGTCTGGCTTTGAAAGATATTATCAAATTGTTAAGTGCTTTAGAGATGAAGATTTAAGAGCAGATAGACAACCCGAATTCACTCAACTCGATGTTGAGACGTCTTTCATGAATGAGGATGAAATTACAACACTCATGGAAGAAATGATTAGAGGGCTTTTCTCAGAAGTTGGAAACGTTGAACTGCCAGCTAAATTTCCCTCAATCACTTATGATGAGGCTATAAAACTTTATGGTGTTGACAGGCCTGATCTTAGAATTCCACTTCAAATGGTAGATGTCAATGACATTATGAAAGATGTTGAATTCAAAGTCTTTTCTGGGCCAGCGAATGATAAAAAGGGAAGAGTTGCAGCACTTAAAGTTGATGGCGGCTCTTCAATCAGCCGAAAACAAATTGATGATTACACAAAATTTGTAAGCATATATGGTGCTAAGGGGCTTGCATACATCAAACTCAATGAAGATGGGCCATCCTCACCAATCATAAAATTCTTAGGTGATGATGTCACCCAAAAAGTGATAGATTTGACCCAAGCTAAAACTGGAGATATCATCTTTTTTGGTGCAGATAAATCTAAAGTAGTTAATGAAGCTCTTGGAAATCTTAGGGAAAAACTAGGACAGGATCTAAACTTGTTTAATAAAGAATGGGCTCCAGTCTGGGTGATGGACTTTCCTATGTTTGAAGTCTCTGATGATGGTTCATTAAATGCCATCCACCATCCATTTACTGCGCCGAGTGTTGACTCAAAATCTTTAAAAAGTGACCCTGAAGGCTCACTATCCAGAGCCTATGACTTAGTCATAAATGGATCCGAGGTAGGTGGGGGATCAATCAGAATTCATCAAAGTGAAATGCAAAAAACAGTCTTAAATCTTTTAGGCATTGCTGATGATGAAGCTAAAGAAAAATTTGGATTTTTACTAGATGCTCTTGATTATGGTTGTCCACCTCATGGTGGAATCGCTTTTGGCCTTGACAGGCTTGTCATGACCTTAAGTAAGACTGAATCCATTAGAGATGTTATCGCCTTTCCTAAAACTCAAACAGCGGCATGCCTTCTCACTGATGCGCCTTCAATAGTCTCAAAGGCTCAATTAAAAGAATTAAATATTAAAGTCAATCTTCAAAACAAAACTCAGTAATGCAAAACATAGTGATAGATCAATCTATTGAAGACTCAATTAAGGATGCACTTAGGAAAAATAATGCTACCCTAGTGGCCCACTACTATGTAAGTGCTGACCTTCAAACCTTAGCTGAGGAAACTGGAGGCATAGTGTCAGATTCACTTGAAATGGCGAGATTTGGTCAAAATAGTGACGCTGAAACCATTATTGTTGCTGGGGTAAAGTTTATGGGGGAGACTGCTAAAATTTTATCCCCTGAGAAAAGAGTTTTGGTTCTTGATGAAAAGGCAACCTGCTCTCTAGATTTATCCTGCCCAATTAAAGAGTTTTCTGAGTTTTGCGATCAGAATCCTGATCATGAAGTCGTTGTTTACGCGAATACTTCTGCTGAGGTTAAAGCCAGGGCAGACTGGGTAGTTACATCAGGCAGCGCACTTAAAGTAGTGCAAAAATTACACAGCGAAGGGAAAAAAGTGCTCTGGGCACCAGACAAACACCTAGGTCATTATGTTCAGTCAATGACAGGAGTAGAAATGCTGATGTGGGACGGGGCATGTATTGTTCATGAGGAATTTAAAGCTGAAGGATTAAAAAGACTCATGGAGCTTCATCCAGAAGCTGGTATCTTAGTTCACCCTGAGTCACCTAAAGAAGTTATTGCTCTTGCAGATGTCGTTGGCTCAACAACTCAGCTTATTAATGCAGTCTCCTCAAGACCAGAAACAACTTTTATAGTAGCTACAGACAATGGCATTTTTCATAAAATGAAGGAAGTTGCCCCCCATAAAAAACTAATTGAGGCTCCAACTATGGGAGAGGGAGCAGACTGCGAGTCTTGTGCTCATTGCAATTGGATGGCCATGAATAGCCTTGAAAAATGCCTTGAAACGCTAAATACTGGACAAAATGAAATTCTCATTGATAGCAGCATAATTGATAAAGCTAAACACTCAATTCAACGCTTACTAGACTTCACAAAATAACTTAATTATTGGAGAGTGTATTAAAAAATGGCGGGACATAGTAAATGGCACAACATCCAGCATAGAAAAGGTGCGCAGGATGCTAAACGTGGAAAAATTTTTACAAAGCTGATTAAAGAAATTGTAGTTGCTGCCAAGATGGGTGGTGGTGTTATAGAGAACAATCCATCTCTTAGAGCTGTAATTGATAAAGCCCTTGCTGCCAACATGAAGAGGGATACGATTGATAATGCCGTTAAAAGAGGCTCAGGCGACCTTGAAGGTGAGCATTATGAGGAAATTCGCTACGAAGGCTATGGACTTGGAGGCACAGCCATAATGGTTGACTGCCTTACAGACAACAAAAATCGAACTGTTTCGGATGTCAGGCATGCCTTTTCTAAGCACGGAGGAAATCTTGGCACCGATGGCTCTGTCTCCTATATGTTTTCAAAACAAGGCTTTATAAGTTTTGCCTCTGGAGACGAAGATACTATCATGGAAATAGCAATTGAATCTGGTGCTGAAGATATAGTCATCAATGATGATAACTCAATTGATGTAGTCACCACACCAGAGAATTTTTTCACTGTTAAAGATGCCCTTCTAGCCAATGATTTAACTCCAGATCATTCTCAAATTACTATGGAGCCAGCCAACAGAGTAGAGCTTAACTTAGAAGATGCTGAAAAATTTATGAAACTTATAGAAAGGCTTGAAGACCTTGATGATACGCAAGAGGTCTATCACAATGCTGAAATTTCAGATGAAATTTTGTCTGACCTATGATTTCTTTTCACTCAGGAATTCAAGCGCTCAGAAAATTTAAGGTCAACTCTCTCAATGAAAGAATTAATGTTTTAATTCCAAATCTTGAACTTATTGGTACCGAATTTATTCACTTCATTGAATCAAATAAAAAATTAAATCAAGCCAACAAAAAAACACTTGATAAGCTCTTAAATTACTCCCCAGAAGTTGACCTAGAAAATTCTAATTATAAGATTACTATTGCTCCTCGAATTGGAACCATTTCTCCATGGTCCTCAAAGGCGACTGATATATGTAAGCTATGTGGTTTGTCAAATATTTCAAGACTGGAAAGAGGTATTAACTATCATTTTAATCGAGCAATTAATGCTCATGAATTAGAGACTTTATTGGGACTAATCATGGATAAGATGACTGAATCTCATCTTAAGGACAACAATGATTCATATTTATTATTTAATGAATTGATGCCATCCGAATTAAGCACAATAGATATTCTGAGTCACGGCAAATCTGCAATTACTGAGGCTAATATTGAACTTGGACTTGCATTAAGTCAGAGTGAGATAAATTATCTTTTTGAGAGCTTTACTGCAGTTGAAAGAAATCCAAGAGACATTGAACTAATGATGTTTGCTCAGGCAAACTCGGAGCACTGCAGGCATAAAATTTTTAATGCAGACTGGACTATCGATTCAGAAAAAAAAGCCATTTCTCTTTTTGGAATGATTAAAAACACTTACAAACAAAATCCTGAGGGGCTTTTATCAGTCTACAGCGATAATTCTGCAGTCATGAATGGTTATGCTTCAAGCTATTTTGAGGCTAATGAAAAGGGTGTATACCAGAATACTGTTGAAGAAAAAGCAGTCCTGATGAAGGTTGAAACTCATAATCATCCTACGGCAATTGCTCCTGATCCTGGCGCTGCAACCGGCTCTGGTGGAGAAATCAGAGATGAGGGTGCTACTGGACGAGGTTCAAAGCCAAAAGCGGGGTTATGCGGCTTTTCAGTATCAAATTTAAAACTACCAAATTCAATTCAACCTTGGGAAATAGATTACGGCAAACCAAGTCAGATTGCTTCCGCACTAGAAATCATGATTGATGGCCCTATTGGCGCTGCATCATTTAACAATGAATTTGGAAGACCAAACACGTGTGGTTATTTCAGAACTTACGAGCAGAAAACAAAAAATGATGATGTTAGGGGTTATCACAAACCAATTATGCTGGCTGGTGGCATCGGCAATATTAAAAAAAATCACGTTAAAAAAGGGTTAATTTCCGATGGAGATAAAATAATTGTCCTTGGTGGACCTGCAATGCTCATTGGGCTTGGAGGAGGAGCTGCATCAAGCATTGGAAGTGGCGATCAAAATGAAAGTCTTGACTTTGCCTCTGTCCAAAGAGCAAACCCAGAAATGCAAAGGCGATCTCAAGAAGTTATCAGTGCTTGCACTAATCTTGGAGACAAAAATCCAATTGTGTCCATTCATGATATTGGTGCAGGTGGCCTATCAAACGGAATCCCTGAACTTGTCAATGACTCAAAAAAAGGCGCCAAACTTCAATTAAGATCAATCCCAAATGATGAGTATAAAATGTCTCCACTTGAAATCTGGTGTAACGAATCACAAGAGCGATACGTCATTGCAATTAAAGAGGAAAGCATCTCTCTTTTTGATGAAATTTGCAAAAAAGAAAGAGCGCCCTATGCAGTTTTGGGTAGCGCATCAGATGAAAGGCATTTGCTTTTGGAAGACTCTCATTTTAACAATAAGCCGATTGATCTTGAGATGTCAATTCTGTTTGGCTCATCCCCTAAAATTTATAAAGATGTCAAGTCAATACCTCACATTGAAGACGCTTTTAATCTTAAAAATATTGAACTTGGAGACGCAATAAATCGATTACTTAATCTCCCAACTATTGCTAGCAAAAACTTCTTAATTACCATTGCTGACCGATCTGTAACTGGACTGATTGCAAGAGATCAAATGATTGGTCCATGGCAAGTTCCTGTAGCAGACTGTGCTATTTCACTCTCAGACTATGAAGGCTATCAAGGTGAAGCAATGTCTATTGGAGAAAAAACTCCATTATCACTTATTAATGCAGCTTCAGCAGCAAGAATGAGTGTTGGGGAGGCTTTAACTAATCTGCTGAGTGCCTATATTGAAGATATTAATCATATCAATCTTTCAGCAAACTGGATGTGTGCCAGTGGACATCCAGGAGAAGATGCAAAACTTTTTGAAGCTGTGGAATCAATAGGAATGGAGCTGTGCCCCCAGCTTGGATTAACAATTCCAGTAGGAAAAGACTCCATGTCAATGAAAAGTTCTTGGAGGGAGGATGGTAAAGAGAAATCTGTAACCGCACCCCTATCACTAATTATTAGCGCCTTCTCAAAAACTCCAGATGCTAGAATGCAAATAACTCCTTTACTTGAAAATGAGCTTGCTTCTGAGTTGTTTCTGGTTGACCTTGGGCTTGGCAGAAAAAGAATGGGTGGCTCTTCACTAGCGCAAGTTTTCAATCAAATTGGAAATAGCTCTCCTGACCTTGATGATCCAGCTCTGTTCTCTAAATTCTTCTCTTTAATAAATACTTTCAATAAGGATGGCTTAATTTGCGCTTTTCATGATCGATCGGATGGAGGCGTAATGATCACCTTGTTAGAGATGGCTTTCACCTCAAGATGTGGCTTAGATATAACGGTGTCAGACCTTATTAATGAGCTATTTAATGAAGAACTAGGATGTGTCATTCAAGTCAGTAATCATAATCGAGTAACTGTTTTAAACGAATTGGCAAAAATTGGACTTAAAGAACATACCAAATCAATTGCTAAAATTAATGAGACTGACGAAATTAAAATCTATCTTGACGATTTTGAAGTCTTTAAAGAAACAAGAGATAATCTTCAAAAGTTATGGTCGTCAACCTCTTTTCAGATTTCTAAACTAAGAGACAATCCAGAGTGCGCTGAATCTGAAAATTCAGAACTATTTAAAAATTCAAATGGTCTTAAAATTTCACCGAGTTTTGACATTAATAAAATTGTTACTGCACCCTATCTTAATCTAGGAGTCAAACCAAAAATTGCAATACTGAGAGAGCAAGGAATCAATGGCCATATTGAAATGGCAGCAGCATTTTCAAAAGCAGGTTTTGAAGCAACTGACGTGCATATGAGTCAAATTCTATCTGGAGAAATTTCTTTATCCAGATTTAAGGGATTAGCAGCCTGCGGTGGATTCTCCTATGGTGATGTCCTTGGAGCTGGAAGAGGATGGGCAAACTCCATACTATTAAACGAAAGGGCTAAAGATGAGTTTTCAGAATACTTTCTGAGACATGATAGCTTTACTCTTGGGGTCTGTAACGGCTGTCAGATGATTTCAAATCTTCGTGAAATCATACCTGGAACTGAGGATTGGCCTTCATTTGAGAGAAATACATCAGAGCAGTTCGAAGCAAGATTTACTGGGGTGAAAATTAATAATTCAAAATCAATACTATTTGAGGGTATGCAGGGCTCTGTGCTTCCAATTGCCATTGCACATGGCGAGGGTAAAGCAACCTTTAAATCGAAGTTACCGATCAATAAGATTTCAATGCAGTATGTTGATCATTCTGGAAATTCCTCTCAAGTTTATCCACACAACCCTAATGGGTCTGAAAATGCTACTGCAGCGATTTGTGATGAAACTGGTCGAATTACTATAATGATGCCTCATCCTGAGAGAGTTTTTAGAACAGTACAAAACTCCTGGCATCCTAAAGACTGGAAAGAACGCTCACCGTGGATGCGAATGTTTGAAAATGCAAGAGAGTGGATTAATTAAATTTTTTATGTCGCCAAGTAAAATCATTAGAAGTCAGCGCAAAACACTCAGTATTTCAATTAACGAAGATGCTGAGCTAATCGTTCGCGCACCCAAAAGATTATCAATTGAAAAAATTCAAGATTTTATCAATGAAAAGGAAAACTGGATCAACAGAAAAATAAGTTTGGTAGAAAACCAAATAAAAGATGTCACCAGCAATCAAAATAAAATTCTGTATCTAGGTACACTTTTTCCAATCATTATAAAACCGCAATTATCGAGAGAATTAATCTTTACGGGTGAAGAGTTTGAAGTCAACTCAATTGAACCAAATTCACTATCATTATCACTCAAGAAATGGTACAAGAGCAAATTTAGAGAGATTGCACTACCCAGGGTTGCGTATTTTGCTGATAAACATAATTTGCATGTGAATCAAGTCAGAATAAAAAACCAAAAAACAATGTGGGGCTCATGCTCTTCAAAAAACAATATTAACCTGAATTACCTTTTAATAATGGCCCCATCGGAGGTCATTGACTATGTCATCATTCATGAGCTAGCGCATACAATTCACAGAAATCACTCTGTTGATTTCTGGAGATTAGTGCAGTTAATAATGCCAGACTTCCAACAACACAAACAATGGCTTAAAGCAAATGGCTATAAATTAAGAAGGGTTTAGAAGTTAGTTAATTATTAAACTTTTCTACAGCTTCTTGCATAGCATCCTTAAGAGTATCTTGCTCTGCCATTTCTATAATGATATCTCCTCCACCAACAAGCTCAGAATTGAAATATATTTGAGGAAAAGTTGGCCAATCAGCAAAGTCTGGAAGACTCTGAAAAACCTCTTGATCTTCAAAAACATTGACATAAGCAAACTCTACGCCAGTAGAGGCGAGAGTTTGAGAAGCTCGAGCGGAGAAACCACACTGAGGGAATTGAGGTGTGCCTTTCATATAGATGACAATTGCAGCACTATCAACTTGCTTTTGAATTTTTTCTAATACTTCCAATTTATATCTCCATTTTTTTTATAATATTTTAATCTAGTATTCAAATCACTGTAAAGAATCATTAAAGAATTATTGTTTTACAGCTTGCGAAATAATGTATTTTTGTCCTTGCTTTATTTTTTTGTAATTACCAAAAACTGACTTAAAGTTACTCTTAATAAAGTCTTTCAGGCCATTGATTGTTACTACTGTAATCATTCCACCTAACTCGAGAGCATCATAGGCATCGTAAAGTATGATTGACAGCTGCTCCCTTCCCACCTTTGCTGGGATATTTGAAATAATTTGATTAAACTTTATCTCGTCTGGAACATGCGTAAATGCATCAGATAGATAAGCCCTTGCATTAGTGATACCATTTCTTTTTGCATTATCATTTGCAAGCTCAACGGCAATAAAATCCTTATCGACCATATGGACTTGGCCTTTATGGCACTGTCTTGCCAAAGCAAGCCCAATGGGTCCATAGCCACATCCCAAATCTAAACACACATCGCTTTCATCGGCACTAATATATTTCATTAGTAAAAGCGTACCATCGTCAATTGACCTAGGGCTAAAAACCCCCCATCGAGAGTGTAAATTGAATTTCGAACCCAATAATTCAACATCTAAAATAATGTCTTTTTTTAACTTTGAAATATTTTTTCTCTCAAACATTAAAACCTTTTATATAAAAAAATTAACTGTTTTTATTTTTTATTACAATAGCATCGTCTCCGATATGCTCTTCACCTCTTTGTTTAGCAAGTTTAACTTGTTTTTCTCTTTCTCTGTAGCGACTCATTTGACTTGAATTTTTAGTTCCGAAGCATCTTGGACATGACGCTCCTTTCTCATAATGAGGGTGCATTGTGTCTTCTTCAGTAATTGGAAACCGGCAAGCATGGCACTGATCATACTGCCCTTGCTCGAGATTATGTTTAACCGCAACTCTATCATCAAAAACAAAGCATTCCCCTTCCCATAAACTCTCATCTTCATTCACCTCCTCTAGGTATTTAAGAATCCCACCTTGCAAGTGAAAAACATTTTTAAAACCTTCAGACTTAAGATACGCTGTAGATTTTTCACAGCGAATTCCGCCAGTACAAAACATAGCAATTTTTTTATCTCTATACTGCTCTAGTGTATTTTTTGTAAAACTTGGAAACTCACGAAAAGTCTCAGTATTAGGATTGATAGCACCTTTAAAACTTCCAATCTCATATTCATAATTGTTTCGAGTATCAATTAAAACGACATCAGGATCATTAATTAATTCGTTCCAATCTTTTGGCTTAACATAAGTTCCAGCTGAATGTGTTGGATCAATTTCTGTTAAACCCATTGTAACTATTTCTTTTTTTAATTTAACCTTAAGTCTTTTGAACGGAATTTTTTTACTATAGGAGAATTTGAATTCAAGGTCAAGAAATCTTGGATCAGAATGCAAATAATCAAGGACTTTTTCAAGGCTGACTTTAGTCCCTGAAATAGTTCCATTAATTCCCTCTCTTGCTAGCAAAAGAGTACCCTTTACAGACAAGGAATCTAGAAAAGAGCGAAGAGGAATCTGAATTTCCTCAAAATCATCAAGTCTAGTAAACTTATATAAAGCACAGATGGCATGCATTTTTCAAAGACTATAACTTAAAATTCACAATTTTACTTGCCAGAACCGTGCATATAAGCTTAATTAGCCTTCCAATAAACATAAAAACTCCATTAGGGCTTCACGTTAAATCGAACTGAGAAGTGTATAATTCGACACTTTCTTAATTCTTAAATAACTATTTATTCTTCTGTAATGATATTAGATCAAATTCAAAGCCCAGCTGATATAAAAAGTCTCAGTATTGATGAGCTCAATATACTTACAGAAGAAATTAAGGTTTTTTTAATTGACAGTATTGAAAAAACGGGTGGACATCTAAGTTCTAATCTAGGAACAATTGAATTGACCCTGGCTATGCATTACGTTTTTGATAGTCCGGATGATACTTTTGTTTGGGACGTTGGACACCAAGCATACACGCATAAAGTCTTAACTGGAAGAAAAAACATGATGTCTACACTTCGACAAAAAGATGGTTTGTCGGGATTTACAAAAAGAAGTGAAAGTGAACATGACATCTTTGGAGCAGGACATTCATCAACCTCAATAAGCGCAGCATTAGGAATAGCTTTTGCAAATAAACTCAATGATAAACCAGATACCTCAATAGCTGTTATTGGTGATGGTGCGCTAACTGGTGGCATGTCTTTTGAGGCTCTAAACCATGCAGGCGATACAGATGCAAACCTGCTAATCGTTCTAAATGACAATGAAATGTCGATTTCTAAGAATGTTGGCGCTCTCAGTAAATACCTAACCAGACTGATTTCAGGAAAGATCTACTCAACCATGAAATCTAAGTCACTTAAATTTTTAGAGCGTTTACCGAGTATTCAAAAATTTGCAAAGCGATCAGAAGAGCATCTTAAAGGAATGATTCTTCCTGGAACGCTGTTTGAAGAATTAGGCGTAGACTACTTTGGACCAATTGATGGTCACGACATATCAATCTTAATTAAAACTTTAGAAAACTTAAAAAATCTCAAAAAACCTAGAATTCTCCATATTATTACAAAAAAAGGGCATGGCCTAGAAGAGGCTGAAGAAAACCCACTGAAATTTCATGGCATTTCACCTCCTTCCTCATCAACCAACAATTTCCCAAGCTACAGTAGTGTTTTTGGTGAATGGCTTTGTAATTCTGCCAAAGCTGATGATAAAGTTGTTGGTATAACGCCAGCAATGTCAGAAGGCTCTGGAATGGTTGAGTTTGCCAATAAATTCCCTGAACGTTTTGTAGATGTTGCCATAGCTGAACAACACGCAGTAACCCTAGCTGGAGGAATGGCTACAAAGGGTCTAAAACCAATTGTGGCAATCTACTCAACCTTTTTACAGCGAGGTTATGATCAATTCATTCATGATATTGCGCTGCAGAATTTAAACGTTACTTTTGCTATAGACAGGGCTGGACTTGTTGGAGCTGACGGAGCAACGCATGCAGGGATTTTTGATTTAAGCTTCCTAAGATGTATACCCAATATAACCATCATAGCTCCAAGCTCATCAAGGGAAATGTACAAAGCTCTTAACTTTGCTAATCATTTTGAGGGTCCAGTCTGCGTTAGATTCCCAAGAGGAAAATCTAGTGTAGAAGACTTTGTGACAGAATCTAAATTTGAAATGGGAAAAGGCTCTATTGTCAAAACTGGAAAAGACATTTCCATTTTTGCTTTTGGAAATATGCTCGATGTCGCAATGAAAGCCTCAGAAACCATTAATGCTACTGTAGTTGACATGAGGTTTGTTAAACCTTTAGATGAAGATTTAATAGTTAAAATTGCAAACAACTCTAAAACTCTCATTTCTATCGAAGACAATACTCTATATGGCGGTGCAGGAAGCGCCATTAATGAACTTCTTCAACAACAAAACATTAAAACAAATCTTCACATCCTTGGCGTTCCAGACAAAGTCACAGAACATGGTACACAGTCTGAACTATATGAAATTTATGGCTTGACTCCAGAAAAAATTATTGAGGTCTCAAAAAAATAATGAAAGAGACGCTAAAAAAATATAGCCCTAAACCTGAAAACATTAATCTTGGCTGGTTCAATAAACACCTAACAAATCCTGAAATTTGGAAATGGAATAAAAAAACCATCTCCAGAGCGTTTGCTATTGGACTCTTTTTTGCATTTATTCCACTTCCAATGCACACTCTTTTAGTTGCTATCTTTGCGGTAGTTTTTTCTTCTAATATCCTACTCTCAATTCTTGTTGTTTGGATCAACAACCCAATTACAATGGTCCCCTTTTATTTCTTTACTTATAAATTAGGTGCCTCTATTATGGGCATTGAAATGGATCCAGAATTTGAATTTACCTTCTCTTACCTAATGCAAAATTTTGGAAATGCTACCCTGGCATTTTGGGTAGGTGGATTAATCACTTCTGTCATTACCGCAGTATTAGGCTTCTACTCGATTATAGCGATCTACAAATACAAAGCACTCAAAAGGGTTAGACGTTGGAAATAGGAATTTGTCTTCTAATCTGCATCTCCAGTGTATCAACTAAAGACTCGTTATCCACTTTACTGTGAGTTTTTCCATCAATATACAATAAGTTTGGCGATCCACCAGTCAGTCCAACACTGACCTCTTTCGCCTCTCCTGGGCCATTGACTACGCACCCAATCACAGCAACATCAATTGATTCAGAAATATCTTCAAGACGTGATTCGAGCTCATTGACTACAGAAATGACGTCAAATTTTTGTCTGGAGCATGAGGGACATGCAATTAAGTTAACACCTTTTTTTCTTAGGTGGAGTGATTTTAAAATATCAAAACCAACTTTGACCTCATCCACAGGGTCTGATGCAAGTGAAACTCGAATGGTATCTCCTATACCTTCACTTAATAGCATTCCCATTCCAATTGAAGATTTAACAGCGCCCGAGCGAAATGATCCCGCCTCAGTAATCCCTAGATGAAGTGGATTATCAATTTGTGAAGCAAGCTGACGATAGGCAAAAACAGTCATAAATACTTCAGATGCTTTAAGTGAAACTTTGAAATTATCAAAATTTAACCTATCTAAAATATCAATATGCCTAAAAGCAGATTCAACCATTGCTTCAGGCGTTGGTTCTGTATATTTCTTTTGTAAATCCTTCTCAAGTGACCCTGCATTGACTCCTACTCTGATAGGTATGCCATTAGCTTTTGCAGATGCAACAACCTCTCTTACCCGATCCTCTTTACCAATATTTCCTGGGTTGATTCTAAGGCAATCAGAACCATATTCTGCCACTTTTAAAGCTATTTTGTAATCGAAATGAATATCAGTAATTAACGGCAAATTGACGGATTTTTTTATTATTTTAAAAGCTTCAGCAGCCTCCATAGTTGGAATTGAAACCCTAACCATGTCAGCACCAGCCTCTTTAAGGGAGTTTATTTGTGAAATAGTAGAATCAACATCACAAGTATCAGTATTCGTCATACTCTGAACGCTAATTGGAGCATCACCCCCTATTGCAACATCTCCGACAAATATTTGCCTAGAAAATCGTCTTTTAATTTTGTGTATTTGCTTCATAATTGCTTATAACCTCATCTAGACTCTCTTCATTACTCTCTAAAACCACGGAAGTAGTTGACTCATCAACCTCTTCAACAAATTTATTCTCATTTTCAACATACTCAGATGGCTGACTGATGATAATAGTGCTTGATTTGGTTTGAATTGAATCTAAGCTTTGAAAATAATACCACACACCAATTAGGAGCAATGAAAACAACATGACTGCAATTAATTTCCTAAATGATCTTTTTTTCTTTTTTGGATAATAATCAATTCCGTCCAACATTTCTTCTACTCTTGTCTAATACTTTTCCAGCAAGCTGACCACAAGCAGCATCAACATCATCGCCTCTTGTTCTTCTTGTAGTTGTCCGAATACCTGAGCGATGCAGGATATCTTGAAATTTATCTATAGTTTGATGATTTGAAGTTTTATATTGAGTTTCTGGAAATGGATTAAAAGGAATCAAATTGACTTTAGCAGACTCACGATCAAACCAAAAGTTCAAAAGTTTTGATAGCGATTTCGCATTCTCTATTGAATCATTTACATTTTCTAACATCACATATTCAAATAATATGTGTCTTTCTTGAGTTCCAGCATTTAAATAGTAATGACAAGCTTTCATTAATTCTTTTATTGGATATTTCTTATTAATTGGAACAAGTATATCTCTTAATTCATCATTGGGCGCATGTAAAGAAATTGCTAAGCTAACAGGAACTTTGTCTGACATTCTTAATAACGCAGGAACAATTCCTGAGGATGAGACAGTGACTCGTCTTCTTGATAATCCAAAAGCGCAATCATCTAAAAGGATCTGGCAAGCATCATAAACAGGCGACTCATTTAATAACGGTTCACCCATTCCCATAAAAACTACATTAGATATACGTTTATTTTGAGGAGCTAAATAATTTTGAGCAATTAAAACTTGCCCAATAATCTCATGAGTTTTAAGGTTTCTATTAAATCCTTGATAACCAGTTGAACAAAAAGTACACGCAAGTGAACAGCCAACTTGTGAGGAAATACAAAGCGTTCCTCTTTCTTTTTGAGGTATGTAAACAGTTTCAATATGATTGTCTTGACCAAGTTTTATGACCCACTTGATAACCCCGTCATTTGAATGATTCATTGAAATAACTTCAGGCAAGTCAAGAGAGGCAATTGAATCAAGCTTTTGTCTCAAATCTTTTGAAAAATTATGCATATCACCAAAGTCATTAACACCTTGGTGATAGATCCATTGCATGATTTGTTTTGTACGGAAAGGTTTTTCACTCAAGTCAGAAAAAAACTCCTTAAACCTACTTTGAGTAAGTCCGAGAAGGTTTTGTTTTTCTAACATGAGAATGATTGTCTATTTTCTATCGTGTTCTAGGACAAACACCATTTTCACCAAAGAAATAAGCAATCTCAATAGCTGCATTTTCCAGTGAATCTGACCCATGAACAGCATTTTCATCTAAGGACTCTGCAAAATCTGCCCTAATAGTTCCTGCATCAGCTTCTTTTGGGTTTGTTGCACCCATAATCTCACGATGCTTGGCGACAGCATTCTCACCTTCTAGGACGTGAATCATTACAGGTCCAGAAGTCATAAAAGTCATTAAGTCATTAAAAAAAGGCCTTTCCTGATGAACAGCATAGAAGCCACCAGCCATCTCTTTATCTAAATGTATCATTTTAGATGCAACTATTTTAAATCCAGCATTTTCAAATCTTGAGTATATTTGACCGATAACATTTTTAGCTACTGCATCTGGCTTAATTATTGATAAAGTTTGCTCCATGGAATCTCCAATTATTTAAAAAGCGGCTATTTTACCATGCAGTTTAATGATTCTAAGTATTATGGAATGATTAGTCAGCAAAAGTTAGACTACAAAATATTTGATAAATTTTTTCTTCTACGATAGTTATCAAATTTATCATAAGCTTTAAAATAAACGCTCGCAATTGGGAGGAACCAAGGCGATCCAAAGTAATAAGGACGAGTCTGCAGGGATGTATCTTCGAAAACGGTTATTTTTTTATTGGGTTCTAAGATTTTTAAAGCAGCCATATGTCCTAGATAAGGAGCCATAGCCACTCCATTTCCACAATATCCCATAGCAGAATAGATTCCATCATGACACCCTAAATTTGGGAGCATACTAAAACTAAAGCCAGTAAACCCTGTCCAACAATGACTTATCTTTACTCCATCAAGCTCAGGAAAAATCTCAGATAAGGTTTTTCTAAGAAGTGGAAGTGCTTTTTCTGCCGACATTGAATGCATAGCAGCTCTTGTGCCAATCATTATTCTTTTTCCACAAGGTGTTGGTCGATAATAACAGTAGCGCTTTCTTGTTTCAACTATACAATGACCCCCTGGTATTAATGAATTTACTCTATCAGCCCCAATTTCATCAGTAGTTATAATAAAGCTAGGAACTGGCAGAATTCTTCTAGAGAGATAAGTTGATAGAGATGATCGAGTGTATCCGTTGGTTGCTATTAAAACATCCTTGCAGCTGATTGATTGATTACCAACTGAAACTATAAAGCCAGCTTGTTTATCACCAGACTTAGGAGTGACTTGTTTAACTGGCATTCGTCCAAAAACCTTTGCGCCAGCATTTAAAGCCATCTGGTGAAGACCATAATGAAACTTTCTGGGTTGAACAGAACCATGATCCTCATAGAACTGACCACCAAAGTATAAATCAGTTTTAACTGACTCCAACATTTTGGAAGAATCAATCATTCTAGAATTGAAATCATCGATAGCTTTTAATTTTTTTAGGTTCTCAGACATGCTTAGATGATCCTGAGGTAGCCATGAAGTTCTTAATCGCCCACAAATTTGAAGATCACAATCAATATTATTTTCTTTTATTAGGTCAGTAGTAAAAGCCAGTGATGCATTTGCCTCTTTATGAATTTTTCCAGCAATCTCAAGACCATATTTTTTTTCTGCTTCCTGGGGAGATACCTTATGTCCAGAACCCAACATCCCGCCGTTTCTTGTGCTTGCCCCAAAACCTAACTCTTCTGAATCAAAAACAACAACTGAAACACCAGATTTAGCTAAAGTGATTGCAGCACTTAAGCCAGTAAATCCAGCGCCTACAATTACGACGTCAGTATTCTTTGGCAGGCCATTGCTTTCTATGTACTTTGGCTGGTCTTCCCACCAATAAGGAGAGTATTTAGTCATTTTAAGATATTTAAATTAATAAAAAAGTATAGCAAGCTTTAACAAGCTTTGAGATATTTAATGATAATTTCAAATTTATTAAAATTTGAAATATATTTAGATAATTTTGATGAAAGTTATCATAAACATGATTTTACTTTTATTATAAATGAAACTCAAATAAATAATATTCAAATTAAAGATCATAGTATTATTAGATATACTTTAAGTAATCAGACTATTAATGAAAATTTTAAAAACTATTATGAATATCCATATTTAAATTTTTTAACTTATAATTGTAATATTGAAATTAATATTCGTGAAATTAATAATTGTAATTTAAATTTAGATATTAATATTATTAGTTCAAATTTAATAATTAAAACTGATTTTAGAAATTTGACTTATAATATTACTATTAATTCTTTTGAAAATAACATATATTCCGGTTATAAATCAAATAGTAATTTAATATTTAAAATTACTGAATTACCACCTTTTATTCTTAATCAAAGTAATTTTGAATTTTATAATTTAAGTAATATATCTAAAATTATAGATTTAAATAAGTATATTACTAACTAT
>ERZ651776.2767-NODE-2767-length-18472-cov-4.733678_pt1 | contig 18472 bp, 22 predicted proteins | sample MGYA00514761_ERZ651776 | MGnify/ENA metagenome assembly ERZ651776 | reverse complement strand
AAATGTCACGCATACAAAAAGCAGAGAGTGACAAAGCAGACGCTGAAAAGCAAAGACAAAAAGCACTTGATGATGAGCTTGCTAAGCATAAGAAAGTGCTAGCACTTGACACACTGCAATTTAATCTAGAGATGCAAACTAGAGAAGCAAGCTTAGTTGATGAGTTGCCATTGTTCGGTGATCTATCATTAATGCAATCTGAGACTGAGCAACGCTTGCAATTGTTAACAGTGCGCTATGATCAAGAGAGAGCATTAAACGCACAGACCCAGAAAGAAATCACAGAGCTAGACAGACGTGAGGCTATTGAGAGAACACGCATCAATCAAGAATCTACACGTGCCATGATCGACCAAATAGGAGAGTTTAGCGCACAATATGCAGGGGGTTTGGCAGAAGCTGCATACGCTTCACTTTTGTTCGGTGACTCATTTAGTGAGTCAGTGGGTGATGTGTTAATTGCACTTGGTAAACAAGCATCTGTTGAAGCATTGATGCAATTTGCGAAAGGCACAGCGGCTCTATTTACAGAGCCACAATTGGCAGGCAATCACTTTGCAGCCGGTGGGATGTTTCTAGCTGCTGCAGGGGTGGCAGGCATTACAGGTAAAAGCTTGGGAGGTGGCGGGGGCGCATCAGGTGCAGGGGCTAGCCCATCTGGTGCACCAAGTGTTGCACCCATGCCACAACGTGAACAAGCAGAACAAGCACCCATGGTATTTAATATTAACTTTGGGGGGGCTGTGATCTATGACACTAAGCAATCTGCTGAGCAAGCTTTTGCAGACCGTATCACATCACTACAGAACACACGCAGGCGCGGTGGGGCTAGGAGATTTTAAATGTTGAAAACGTTTCACGTGAAACATATAGAGGTGATCTATGCCACTGAATAACCCTGCACCTAATTTTGCACTTTTGACTGCGTGGGATATGAGAAGTCTAAGCGGTTTAACACTATATACACGCAACAGTAATAGCATTGTGATGCCTACATTTTCAGCAGGTGAAGGTGTGTATGATGATGTGTTATTTTTTCTAAATGGGCGCATCAGCTCTGGCACTGTGTATGCCACAGGGCAATTGTTAACGTCTGCATCATTTGGCTCAGCATCATCATGGGCCATGTCTATTGACTCAACAGACCATGTGCAAATTATTAGTGATACTGCGTTTACAGTCACAAGCACAGGCACTACAGATGGCCTAGGCTTTGGTGCATCTACTGTTGCATCAGTCACAGTGGGCAGTGATCATGTAGCCACTGCGCCTAATCAATGGACAAGGGGGTTAATTAATCTATCAGATATAAGCTATCGCATTGATGAGGCAGGGGGCACACGCACGTTTAACACACCTGCAGTGGGTGCAGACATACAAGATGTGAGTGTGTTTATGAGAGCAGCCGGCTCATCAGATGTAGATGATTTTGGGCTCACATCCCTGCAGTCGATTGATAACACAGCAGCCGGTGTGAGTGTAGATGATATCACATGGTGCATCACAGAAGATGGCTTTGCACAGTGTCGATATAGAACAAGCCTAGGTGATATAACATGGGTTAATACAACGCTCAGAAATCAACTAGGGTTCACAGGTTCTGAGGTGGCAGTGATAGATGGCACAGTGAGCAGGCTAACATCAACAATTAGAATACATGGTGCACTACTACCCACAAGGCCATATCAATCACATCATTTAGTTGCTGAGAACATTAGCCAAAGCAGGCGCAAAATAGGTGGGGGTTATGTATCAAATTATATAGGCACATATAACACAAGTGTTTTACGTTTTGATCTAGATGCGTTGCTAGATAGCCATGATGATTATCAAAGATTTTGCTATAAATTTCTTTCGTTGTGTAGCAGTGGCGAAAGAATCAATTTTTATCAAGCGTGGGGTGATAGTCGCAGAGCACTGATCACTGCTGATGTTAATGCTGAGCAGTCTGCATATGATAGCGTCTACACATCAGAAGAAAATGGGGGCGTTGGGCGCATCAGGGGCACACTCACTACAGCAGATTTTGATCTAAGTTATGCTTCAAGATTGAAACGCAAAGTGCCTGTGAATTTAGAAGTTGAGCATCTATGAGTAATTCATTCACATCACCACCTACATTAACAGACCCAAGCAGGCTGACAGCTGCGCAGACTATACGCACTACAGAGATTGCTAGAATGTGTGATTTAGTCAATTACTGTTACGCTACAGGTGGCACATCTAACATAGTCTCACAGCTATTTGATGACTCTTGTGTTATACAAGACAGCACATCATTTGTAGCTATGACAGAGTGGGTAGTGCCACGCATCAGCAATCAACATAATACACTAGTGATAAATCTGCAGGCATATAGCACCCCATCTGGTGCAGGCACTGCTGAGTTTATTTATACAATAGGCTCATCAACGTATAATGTCAGCATCACAATCACAGATCAGAATAGATACATTAGCAGCTTTAACAGTGGCTCTATTAGTATCACAGGCACACACACAGAGGCCTATGGTCTATTATCAATGCGTGTTAAAGCACCATCGTCTAACAAGACTATAATCTTAGGTGTGCAAGCGAATTGGCAAGCGTTAAGCTCACCACTGCCCACCGGTCAACTATTGCAACACGCTGATATATTTACACCACAAGGGCAAAGCAGGCAGGGCGCAGATCAACCGCTTTCATCTAGATGGGGTGTTGAAATGCTAGAGAATTTAAACACACTCAGACGCAGGCCCAGAGTGTTATTTAATTGGAGTGGTGCAGAAAACACATCACCTATCACTAGTCCTGATTTAGAGGGTGCAGCACCAAGGGCAATTGGTAGGGGTGATCTAAGTAGCTTCTATTCTGAAGTCGCAATATTTGCAGGCACATCAGATGATGCAAATCTGTATTTAAGAGTCTGGGTTAATCTAAAAAATTATACATCTGGCTCTATAGATTTTGAGGTAATGGGCAATACACTCACACTAGATCAGAGCGGGTGGCAGTCATTTGATATAGACTTAGTGCAGACTGAATTATCACGATCTAATCAATTTAATCTTAGTATGTACAAAGCAGGTGCTGATGATGCACCGGCCCAAATTAATGCAGTATCGAGTGTGATTAGATTACCAAGTGCCACCCCGTACATTGCAGGATTGTGCATTTTAGGAGTGTAAAAATGTTAGTTCCCTCATCATATAGAACACTACCAAATCAGACAGGGTGCTTTAATGGGCAGCTAGTCATGGGGGGCAATGTTGCACAGATGGCTTCTGCATTGTCTCAATTGTCACATTGTAAATTTCTAGGTGAGGCACACTATCAAGTGAGTCACTCGACATATAGCCCATCATGGGGCACTGAGAAATATGGGGCACGCTTAGCAACTGCAACCAGAGTACTTAAAAGCTACTCAGGATATGAGTATAATTTTCTTTATCAGAGCACAGCACTGAGCGAGCGTTTAGCGTTGTTATTTGTTTATGGCTCTGATTATCAAGCTGCTGCAGTGAGTGTAATAGCTAAAGTGTTGGACACCACATCTAATAGCTACAATGGCACAGTGCTAGATCATGGTGTGCAGTTCACAGCACCTGAGCACTTAGATGCTTTTGATGTGCCTTTTGGTGATGCCATGCCCACTGATGCATGGGCGTTCACCGGTGCACGTAACATAGACGCACCAACAAACACCACACCAGAAAACCCAAGACCACTTTATGTGCCATCTGCGAACAGAGGTGAGTTACTAAATATTAAAATCACAGTGAGTAGTCTGAGTTTAACAGCAGTGCACATTTATGATTTATATCAAGTTGAGGTTACACCATGAGTGTTCTAACAGATCAAGGGCGCAGAGTATTTGCGCTTGAAATTGGTGGGCTCATTTATCGCTATCACAGCGGTGCAGGGTGCAGTGGTTTAAACACTCAAATAGTTTCAGGCGTTAATTACATAGACACAGCCGGCATAAACACAGTCAGTGCGTTTAGTGCAAACATAGACCCATCTGGGGGCGTGGGTGTTTATGAACCTATTACGATCACATTAAACATTGATAAACGTGCAGATGAGTCAGATGCAGGTGTAGTGTTCGGCAGGTGTGGTGCTCGATCTGCAGGCACTAATGCACGCATCACTGAGAGTGTAGCTAGAGCAGACGCAGTGATTAAAATAGATACTGATCTCACATCACTCAGCTACCCAAGATTAATGCATATCGGTGCTGAGACTGTGAAAGCTAGTAGTGCATTAAGCACACGCTTGATTGTTTCTGCAGGTCGAGCAGTAGCAAACACACCCCTGCAAAATCACACAATTGATTTAGAGGGTGTAACAGTGCCAGAAGTCACTACACAAATCACAACGTTTAGAGGGCGCAGAGCTAAGCTATATTGTGCCCATCAATACCCAGATAAAACATTAAGTGCATGGGTTGAAGTAGTAAACGGGTTTATAGAAAGCACACCACAGGTTGAGCAAGGTGATTCTATTAGTCTAAGCATTGTGCCTTTAGTGGCAATGATAGACACAGTGGTCACAGATAAAGGCATAAACCAAAGCAAGCTTTTACATGGATATCATCACTTTGGTTTAAGAGGCAATGTGCTTGAATATGCTATGCAATTAGATGCACCATTTGCTGAGCGTTTTGAGTATGATGTTGATCACACATCTACAATCACAGCTAATACATTTAGTGTGCTAGAAGACTCAGACACTATAGAGCTAGACTATGATGTATCACTATCAAGCGGTTTAGACAGTAATGATGAGTGGGTGATGCCTGTGCCCCATCCACGCTATCCATCAATGAAGACAGTGGGCGGTGCGACAGGTGCGCTATTCCCTACATCAATTACATCAGCGATTAATGCAGGTGGTGTGAGTGTTTATCAAATTGGACTAAACACATTCTCTGATAGTGCATCACTAGCACAAATACAACGCAGCACAGCAGTTAGTATGCACGCACCTGTTGAGATAAAGCAGCACACAATCACCGGCCTTAAGAAATGGCCTGAGGTCATTAGTGACACATTAGAAAACGATGGGCCAAACATTGCAACAGGCGTTGATGGGGGGGTGCTGAAATGGCGTTTAACTGAAGATCAACAAATTAGAGCGTCTAAAACATCATCATCTACTGTGTCTGCTCACTTGTACCTATGGACTCATCAGCAAGCTTTTGTAGATAATGCGCCCCCAATTTGGAGCAACGCCAGAGCTTTTGATACTAATCAATCTAGCCTATGTGCAAACTCAGAATATAGGGTCTGGTATGGGCTCGATCTATCAGAAGAAGATCAAGCACCATTTGAAGATTACAGGGGCACTGCTAATAGAGAAGCCGGCTATTTTAAGACAATACGTGTGAACGGTGCACAAACCACAAACACACAAAAGCTCACAGACGTTGCTAAAGCATACTACCAAATCTATGAAGATCGCATTTTGGTTGAGAGTAGCTTGGGTTTACCTACTGTTGCATCTGCTAACTTGTATGATGTAGTAGTGCGCTATTATGATCGAGCTTCTGAAAGTATGCGTGAACAAGTATTTAAGGCAACACATCAAAGCACTGCAACATTCTCAGGCTCTAATGTTGGGTTTTATATTCATATCAATAGATCATTTTTATCAGATTGCATTTCGTTTGGTGATTGGTCTGATGCTGAGCGTGCATTGATTAGCAGGGGGGGTAGATTCCAAAATGAGCGCATAGGTACTGCACTATTACAATTATTAAGCAGTGGGGGCGGTGAGGGTTATAACTCTACATATGATGTATTTAGCGCAGGCTGTAATCTAAAACTAGAGCACATTGACGAGCAGTCATTTTTATCACTCGACAGTGCAAGCCCTTTCACAGTGTCTGGGCAATTTGCAGGTGTAGGTGCAGATGTGAGAGAGATGATAAATAGTTTATTAAAGCTGTTGGGTGCTGTGATGATCATGCGCAGATCGAGCACAGGGGCTAGCAAAATAGCATTAGTGCCAATTGGTGGTGAAAGAAATGCAGACGCAGTAGCTACAATCAATGCCGGTGATTGGCTTGTAAGCCCTGCACCCCATTGGGATAATTACGATGATATTGTTACACAGATCAAATATGAATATGATTATGATGTAGAGAATGATGAGTATCAAAGTGAAGTCATCTTCAATAACCAAGAAGCAATCACAAGGTATGGAGGTGAACAATCACAGATCACTTTAACACTTGCCGGCATTAGCTCTCAGCAATTTGGCAGAGGTGCAGGTGATGTATATGCTGAGTTCTTGCCCACGTCTGCTAGAATTTTCAATCTACTTAGTAACCCACTCAGGCTCTGGCGTGGCTCAATTGGCACAGGTCATTCTACGCTATTAGATCTGGGCAGCTATGCTAAATGCACTTCACCCCACTTAAGGGGCTATACAGATAGCTATGGTGTGACTGATGGTGTTGCTATGATAAAGAGCATCAGACAAGAATTGATGGGTGAGGGGTGTGATCTTGAGTTGATCACTACAGGCCTTACCCCTGTTGCGTGGAATAGCTCGGCAACTGTTGCAACTGTGCCGGACACTACATCAATCACAGTTAATGCTAATGACTATAGTGTAAACACAACGTCTGATGTTTCATATTTCAGTGTAGGAGATGTGGTGGATTATGTGCCCACCGGTGCGCAAGATACTGCAATCACAGGGCTCACCATCAGTAGCATAGTATCTAATACAATTACGTTTTCATCTGCTCATAGTATATCATCAGCAGATGGAACTATAGAACCCACGCTATATGCTAACGCTAGCACAGATCATAAATCAGATGCTTATCTAGCTGATAGCTCTGATGAACTCGACACAGACACAGCGAAAGAATTCAACTAATGCCAACAAAAGCAGAATTAGAAACACGCATTAATGCTCTAGAGAATGATGTAAGGCGCATGAATCGAGCATTGGGACAAGCACATCTAGATCTAGATGCAACTGTTAGCATCGGGTTTAATCACACTGTGCCTGCCATATCAGAGCAAGCTAGAGAAGCTATTAAGCGTGCGCAGTCTGAGTGGTCTGCAGTAGTTATAGACCCATGCCAGAGAATAGACACATACATTAGAAGCACACAGGGGCTTGGGTGGGGATGGGAAGAACCATATACACGCAATGGGCAATTTGCTTGGTGTGGTGCTGCTGTTGCCTTTTTTTACACTGAGTTAAAATCACAGATAAAGAAAAAGATAATGCCTTCTTGCTATAGGCTTTATACAAATTGGGCACAAACATCTAGACGCATTGACCCTGCTAAACTGCAGGCCGGTGATATTGTCGTTATCTACACATCTAAAAGATCAGTTCAGGGTGATCACATCACGCTGTGTGTTGATGCGTCTACATTGATTGATGGCTATATCAAAACAATTGAAGGCAATGCACATGGCACTTTGGGTGATAGTTCCTATGGTGAAGGGGTGATCACCAGAGAAAGAACACTTGATGAGATTGCACACGTCTATAGACCATTGGCCGGTGATTTCAATGAATGATAAAACACTCACAGATAAACTAGGTGGGCGCAAAGCATTAGCATTCTATGCTGCATTAGCGTGCTCATTTGTTTTAGCGTTGCTCGATAAAGCACACACAGAGGTTTTGGGCTTGATAGACACACTATTCTTCATTTATGCAGGGGCTAATGTCATGACAAAAAAGCACACAAGCTTATTGCATAATTCTAAACCGGAACTGAGTTCCGGTTTAACTACCCCTTTGAAACTAGACGCAAATCTAGACACACAGAAAGAAGCAAAACAATGAGTAAATTAGGTGTACAAAATCCGATAAGTGCAGGCCAATTGATAGGCGCATATAATGCAAGTGCAGTAGCCAACACAGATTGGCACACACTCACATCAGATGAGTTTTATGATACTGTTACAGGCACACAAATTACAGATGGTCTACAAGTTGCGTTTATTGGTGTAGCCTCATCATCTACATCTACTGTGTCATATATTAAATTAAGAGCAGCAGCAGGTGTCGGTGATAGCACATCTAACACAGCCGGTGTGATACCTGTGCTAGGCACGTATAATGCAGATGTCCAAGCGTTGAGCAATGGCACATCAGTAACTAGCATTGCATATAAAAAAGCAGCATCAGGTGACTCATTTGTTATCTATGCAGGCTTCAACAAATAGGGGTGAAACATGGCTATTAAATTCGACACATTCACTCAGTCTGGTGGGGGCGCAGGCTCTGACACACTTGATGATGTAACAACCAGAGGTGCGTCTACTACTAACGCAATCACAGTAGGAAGTCTTAGTGTAGGTTCTGCATATACTATGCCCACATCGGATGGCACAGCTAATCAAGTGTTGAGCACATCGGGCACAGGCACTATATCATTTACTACATTGAATATCACAGGCGGTCTAGAGTACAAGGGCGCATTTAATGCAACAGCCGGCACACCTTCAATTGCAAGTGCTCAGCAGGGTGATTTTTATATCATCGATACAGCGGGCACGATATATGGTCAGACATGGGCGGTGGGTGATCATCTGCTGATTAATGCAGACATGGGTGGCTCAGTCACTAATTCAAAGATTGATAAGATTGATAACACTGATGCAGTCACAAGCGTCAATGGTCAAGTGGGCACTGTTAGCTTAGCAGTTAATAATCTATCAGATGTAACAATCACAGCGGCTACTAGTGGTGAAGTGCTTAAGTACAATGGCAGTGCTTGGGTAGATGCATCAGTAGCGTATTCAGAAGTGACAGGCACACCCACCGACATCAGTGCATTTACTAATGACTCAGGCTATCTCACAACTATCACCGGTGAAAGTATCAATGATCTATCAGATGTAACAATCACAAGTGCTACATCTGGGCAAGTCATCAGTTACAATGGCAGTGCGTGGGTTAATAGTGCAACGTCTGCAGGCTCACTAGCCGGCCTATCAGATGTAACATTAACAGCACCCGCTGATAGTGAATATTTGCGCTATAACGGCAGTGCATGGGTTGATGCAAGCTTAGGTATAGTTGATGATACTACACCAAGCTTAGGTGGTGATCTTGATACTAATGGCAATGCAATCACGTCAGCGTCTAATGCTGATGTTTTCATCAACCCAGATGGGACAGGTGAGATAAGTATAGGTGCTGATGTAGTGCCTGATGTTGATGTGACACATACCATAGGTTCTGAAGATTACAGATATATCAGCACTTATTCAGATCTCAATGGTGCTATTAGATTCAAAGCTAAAAATAATCAAGGGTCTACATTAACAAAAGGGCAAGTTGTTTTTATTAGTGGAGTCAGTGGCACAGTGCCAGAAGTACAACTTGCTAGAGCAAATAGCGCATCTACTATGCCGGCCTTTGGTCTTGTGCAGGCTAATGCAAATGATCAAGCAGAAGTGCAGATCATCACTTTTGGCAATCTCACAGACTATGACACTACAACGCACAGTTTAAGCGCAAATGACACAGTATATGTTTCATCAGCCACAGCCGGTGCACTAACTAATGCAGCACCCACCGGTGAAACTAATCTTATTCAAAATATAGGGCGTGTGGTTAGAGCAGATGCAAGCGCAGGTATTATTAAAGTGGGCGGCGCAGGTCGCTCTAATGCTACACCTAACCTTGACTCTAATAAGATGTTTTTGGGCAATGGGTCAAATCAAGCTGTGTCAACTGCACTTTCTAGTGTTGCACTCAGTTCATTTAATAATGATCTAACAATACCTACAGCAATCAATGATCTATCAGATGTGACAATCACAAGTGCCACATCAGGGCAAGTGATCAGCTACAATGGCAGTGCGTGGGTTAATAGTGCAGCATCATCAGGCTCATTGGCAGGCCTTTCAGATGTAACAATCACAGCTGCTACAAGTGGTGAAGTGCTTAAGTACAATGGCAGTGCTTGGGTAGATGCATCAGTAGCGTATTCAGAAGTGACAGGCACACCCACCGACATCAGTGCATTTACTAATGACTCAGGCTATCTCACAACTATCACCGGTGAAAGTATCAATGATCTATCAGATGTGACAATCACAGCCGCTGCTAGTGGCGAGTATCTGCGCTATAATGGCAGTGCTTGGGTAGATGCAAGCCTAGGCATAGTTGATGATACTACACCAAGCTTGGGCGGTAATCTTGACGTGTCGAGTAATGACATTGTGAGCACATCCGATGGGGCTATAAACCTTGCACCTGATGGTTCTGGGCAAGTGACAATCAAGGGAAATGCTACAGGGGGCAGTGGACAGATAAAGTTAAACTGTGAAGATAACACTCATGGTATTACATTAAAAGGGCCACCCCACTCTGCTGCTGCAAGCTATACTTTAACACTGCCAGACACAGATGGCACAGCTGATCAAGTGCTTAAAACAGATGGAACAGGCGGTCTTGATTGGGTTGATCAAGCAAGCGGTGGTGGGGGCTTTACTTATTCAGCGATCACTGCAGACCCTGCTAATGCTTTAGCTAATTATCATTACTCATGCACCGGCACGTTTACGATCACGCTAGCAACAAGTGGCATAAGCGCAGGCTCAGAAATCAGAATCAAAAATATGGGAACCGGTGATATCACGATTGACCCACAAACACAGACGATTGATGGCGTGACAACTGACTATGTGCTCGATGTTCAATACTCAGCTATTACACTTGTTTCAACAGGTTCAAATTGGGAGATTATCTAATGAGTCATAATAAACTAAAAGTAGCTTCTCAGGAACAGAACAGAACAAGTGAAATCTCACTAGCAATTACTAATTTAAGTGATATTGGCAGTACTCCAGCTAATGGCGACTATCTGCAATATGACTCGACAGCAAGCGAGTGGACACCAATTTCAAGTGCCACTAATATTGCTGTATTTTTTGGTGGGGCGGGGGCTTCACAAGCATACTCTACATCACCCGCTTCAGCTATGACAGCAGGTTCACAGCTGTATATATATGATACAAGTCCAACTAATAACATACCGAGTGCAACAGTCACGTCTACAAGCGGATGGATAGAAAGTGTTACTTTGCCCGCTGGTACATATGTTCTTAAAATGCAATTGACAGCAACATTTACAGCGAGTGGTTATATTGCATATGCATTCTACAACGGTGCAACTAGAGTGAGTGCCATTGGTGTAGATGGGGATAATCGCTCGACATATCAACCATCAAACCCGCTTGCGATCGGCTATGTTTCACCAACCACGAACACAACTTACACAATGAAAATTGTTGCTGCGAGTAATGTTGACACAGTAGCAAGCCAAGGAAATACAATTGCGGAGCATGGCCTTTTCATCGTTGAAAAAGTCGGGTGATATATGAGTTATTTAGTAAATACAGTCAACTCAACAGAGCCAACAAATCAAAACGTCAATGTCAATTTAACTGATCTAATTACAGGTTCACCCGCTGATACAAATATTCTAGGCTACACAAGCGGCAACTATGCATCGCTCGCTTTGAGTGGCTTAGCTCATGATTATGGCGATGCATTGTTTAATTGGATATCAATTGCGAGATATACTACGGGCTCAATTGCATACTCGACGGGCGAACTACTTGCATTTTATTCGTCCGGTCTTTTAAATTATGAGTATCTAATTCTATCAACAGCCGCTGATTCAATTGGTGCTTATGCTGGGTGGTACATGGGTAACAAACAATCAAGCAGCATTGGCAAAACAGTGTTACTTGAAAGCGTTCATAGTTGCGAGACATTGAGCGGGGGCTCAATCTCGATACAATGGCACGCTGGTAGCAGTGCCGCTTCATTGTCACCAATTGGGCCTCTCACATATTGCGATGAACAAAGTGCCGCAGTTGCTTATGGTATATATACGATCCCTGATGCAACTAATTCGATGTTTGCTCTCAAAGTAAGGGCCGTTTCAGGCACTGTTAGAGTGATGCATTATAACAATTTTTGGTGTACTAGTTACAACGTAAGAGACGTTACATAAGGACTTTTAAAATGTGGGTAAATGTAAAATTAGATTCTAATTTAGCTGTAGGCACTGTTATAAAATATGACGGTGCTAGTCAGCTTTGGACAACTGCAAATGATGGCGAAGGTTTGATTGGTGTAATTCAAAACACACCAAGCCAAAATGAAGAGACTCTTGATTGGACAGCTAGAGCAGTATTTGCAGGCACTACATATGCTATAGCAGACCAATCAATACCTGACCAAGGCGGTGAGTTCATCGTAACAAATGGTCGTGTTTATGTTGGTGAATCAACAGAGTGCGGAATTATTGCGCCATTACCAAGAGGTCAAGCTTCAAGACTAGCTGATGAATTAGTCATGGTACATATACGATGATTGAACAACTTTTAGCACATCGTGATAGCATCTCATATGCTATAGCAATCACATCAATTCTACTCTCAATGATTGTAGGTTACTTGTTTGGCTATCAATCACCAGAGCATCTATGTGCTGAGTATATAGTTGAAGCAGAGCAGTTGACACAGACTGCACATGAGTGCAACACACAGCGCACACAATGTGAGTCTAAGCAAGCAGGGGGTGCTGTGTTAAGTTGTGCACCTATTTGTGCTAAGCAAGTTGCAGAAGCACTAAGGAATCACACTGACATAATATGTGAGGATTAAATGCATATATTCACTGCATTAGTTTTAATACTAGCACCATTATTACCGGCTGATATACCTGCTAATATGATCTACATGGGGCAAGGTATCGAGCCCATTCACAGCATAAAGATCAAGCGGGGCTTTGTGTCAGATGGTAGGTATATGTTGATTACACCTTATAATTTTATACGTGTGAAATCAGCATTAGAAAACAGCCCAGACTTATGCACGTTAGCAATTAGCGAAACTGTTAAGTCATGCACAGCAGGTTTAGAGCGTGAGCAACAGATTATGCTTAATAGAGAGCATGATGATGCTGAGCTGTTAGCTGCATATGAGTCTAGACTAAAAGCTGTTGAGAGTGATTTGCAAAAATCTGAGCATCATAATAAAATGCTTATGTACATCACAGGGGGCTTTGCTTTATTAAGCACAGCGTCTATAACTTTCGCATTGATAAGGTAGGTTACAATGGAAACAATGAACGCTTTTGATATAGGTCAGATCTTAGCAGTGATAGCCCTATTTTATAAACTGTCATCTGATAGAGCGCATCACGCAGAGGACATGGGCCGGATTAAATCACAGATCGAGCATTTAGAAAGCAGAGCAAGCACAGTTGATACAAGGCTAGGTACTATAGATGCAAAGTTAGAAAAGCTGATGAGTTCACTTGCCAGAGTGGAAGCAATACTAAACAGGCCTCAGGCATTGCCAAGTGACTTGACATAATCGTAAGCAGACCAATCATCAGGCCTCATTTGTCGCAACACGTTTAGACCTTCAACCATTTGTGTATCATCAGTTAAGATGCACACATGACGCATTGTTTCTGCCCATGCCGGCTGTGTGATACGTGGGCCATAGAACACAGGCTTCAATGCTGATAGACATTTATACTGCGTTTTAAAAGCGTTATCTATTGCAGTCAATTTACTGTCTGTTAGTTCCCACCAATTTGTTAAATCAATATTATGCATCTGGCGTGTGACTGCGTGCAGACAGTATGAATAAAAGAACTCATAAAGCTCAGTTGGGTTCATGTCGCTCAGTGTTAAACGTTTAGCTCTGACTAGCCCTTTGATCTGTGCTTCATCAATATTGTGACTCTCACATAGATCTAGCAAATCTTGCTCTGTGTCTATGTCATATAGCTTGCGTGCTGCTTGTGTCTGTACAACTTGTACAGATGCTGATGGCTGTGCAACTTGCACAGGTGGCTGTATAGCTTGCACAGGTGCAGGTGGGCGTGAATCATATTTAAGATCATCAGCACCTAGACTTCTAGCTGTTGCTTCAAATCTATCTCTATCACTCATGTCTAAGCTATCAGCAATCTCATCAATCGTATAAATACCACTCACAGCATCAGGCCAGACTGCTCTGCAAGCCATGGCAATTGCTCTAGCTCTCAGCATCTGCAGTGGCATTCTGCGCCAATTTTGATTGGTGGTCAAGTTCATCTGCTCAGCCATTTGCCAGGTGAACGTGTAAGTGTGTAATACACCTGTGTCTCTGCGTTGGCACTCGACTACACACTTTACATTGTCTAAGTGCACAACGTGCAATCTCTGTACATTGCCTGTGCTTCTGCAGATGCCAGCTAATGCATCAGCTTTGATTGTGGGCCTACCCTTGATTGATGATGTGTTAACAAGCACAAGGCCCATGTCATAATCATAATGATGACCAAAAGCAGCATGGCACAGGATCAAATCATGTGCTTGCCTTTCATCACCCTTGCTCAGAAGCTTTGCAATTTCCCATGCATCTTCTCTGCTCTCTGGTGTCCATATTGAATAACTGTGTTTAGTTAGGTTTAGTGGATTGTTCATAGTCATAGTGTTTGCCTTAGTACATATCAGGTGTTGATGGGAATTCAGGGTAGGTTTTAGCGTTAGCAAGTGCCTGCTCATAATCAGCATTAGTTTCACACCACCTGCGCACATAGTCATATTTTGCAGGCAAAGTGTTTGAGTCTGTCATCTGCTGCACTTGATATGGGCTCAGTGTGTGTATCACTCGATTAGCGCAATCATCAGCCGGTGCATAGCCGCTATGCTCAGACATATAAGCAAACAAGCACATCAATGTAAGCACGCTGATAAATGTGAAATACACTGCATCATCTGTCAATTGTTTGTCAGGGTGCATTATCGTAATCCTAGTTTTGTGTAACAAGTGTTTATCGCTTCTATGATTGCATCTGTGTTTGCATCAGAGCAAAACCACACATAAGCGTTGTGATGTAATTCAAGCACTGCATTGAGGCCCACTCGATAAGGTGCGTCTGTGAATTGATCAAGTAGTCTGTCGAGATGCTTGATGAGTTGCTTGTTAGTGTATCGAGTAATAGTTGTAGGTTTTAATGGTTTCATGTTCATAGCCTTTTGTTTATTTGGTTTGGAAGTCAGCAGGTTTGAAGATTGGTTGATCAAGTAGCAGTCTGTTAGCGCAGTATGCCAGACGTTCTGCTAGATCATCAGTGCAGGGTCTGTGGTTGTTAATGATCAAGCTTAGGTAATTTATACTTATGCCGGTCATGTGTGCTAGCACCTGCAGCTTGATTGTGCTTTTCAATGCTTTGCGTTTATCTGAAGTCATGTTTAAGCTTTCTGTATATTGAAGATGTATAATGATTATCATCTATAAAACACGCTGTCAAATAAATCTTTGACTAAATAATCAAATAAATCTTTGACAGTGTGAAGTCTCTTATATATGTATTGTGTAGGAGGTGACTATGAACAAAATAAACGAATGTGATATCAGACGCATGATATTACAACGCACAGACCTGAGTGCAGCTGTTAAGCTGACAGTGTTTGCATTGCTGTTAAAAGTAGATTGGGGCACATGGCGTGGTGTTGCTACACTGCCAGAGCTTATGCGCTTATCTGCACTTTCAAGGCGCTCAATACAAAACAGCTTGAAACAATTAGAAGCGCAGAAGCTCATCAATAGATCTTGGTCTAATGTCAACGGTCGAGTATTGCCGGTGATTGCATTAGACGCACACGCTATGATGAGCAAGCAAGAAACACAGGGGGGTGCAAAATATGCACAGGGGTGCAAAATATGCACCTGTGGGGGTGCAAAATATGCACAGGGGGGGTGCAAAATCTGCACTGCTAGGGGTGCAAAATCTGCACCCTTACAATTAAACAATTATAAAACAATTAACTTACAATTAGATCAGCCCCATTCTGCTTTTAAAAATACTGATATTGACACAGAGCAAACACAAACTAAGCACAACGCACTACCCAGAACTACACACACACTCACAGCTGAAATGATCAAGACGATAGAATCACATGGTAGCAATTTAGGCCATGCAGAACGTGTTGACATAGCTAAATTACATCTAAACATTCGACTTTTGAAAGGTGGCTTTTATGAGCAAATCTAAACCTATGCAACGTCTGGGTGATAGTCCTGCCATCAATGGACTATTGCATTCACTTAAAACAATTGTGAATGATCGAGAAACCAGACCACCAAAACAGCTGCAATCGTTTAAACATTTAAATGCTTCAAATCTAGAGACTGAGAACTTCATCTACCCTGCATCAGCGTGCTATCAGTCTAAGCCTGTGCCCTTTTGTGGGCGGTGTATGGATGGGTGGGTAAGAGTGACACAAGCAGATGAGAGCAGTGCAGTGCATATATGTGAGGACTGTGAACGGCCTAGAAGACGCTTGAAACGCTTAAATGATTTAGAGTTGCCGGCAGATGCTAAAGATGCACATCTGAATATGTATGAATGGGATAGCCCAGAGCAACGCCACAGGATCAACAGTCTACTTACTTGGATGAGATACGGTCAAGCACATGAGCAGAGATCACCTTCAGTGCTATTGTATGGGCCCCAAGGCAATGGCAAAACTACACTGCATTATGCTTTAGCTAAAGAAGCTATATTCAATGATTATCGAGTTCTATATATGACCCACAGTGAAATGCTAGAGCGCATTAAAAGCACATGGGGTAATCACAGTGCACGTTCACCCATCGAAAATAACAGATGGCTTGAGGGCGTTGAGTTGCTTTTATTGGATGAGCTTGGTGGTATTGGTGGCAATATTGAAAAGGGTGATTGGGTCTATCGTGATACTGTCAAGATGATTGGTCACATTTATGAGCGTTGGGAGTCTGGCAGCTTAAGTATTGTGATGAGCACAAACATGAGGCCGGTGCAGCTAGGTGCTTTCTTTCATCGAAATTATGCAGTGATGAGCCGGCTAGTTGATATGTTTGGTGATCTTGTAGAGATGACAGGGCGTGATAGACGTGTCAGCAACAATGAAGCATTTAAGGTCTTTGGGATGTAATCATTGTATACATTGTAAACTTCTGCTATACACATGATCAAAGGGGGTCATGTATGCAGACAGATAAACCAGAGCGCAGAGATCATGTGCTAACTATACGTGTTACAGCTGATGAGATGCAGTTAATTAATCAAATCTCAGAGCAACATTTACACCCAAAATCACTTACTGCACGCATCATACTAGTAAAGGGTTTAAACGATTATCAAAAGAAAGCGCAAGGGGCACAAGTAGGCATTAACCTACTACGTGTTTTGCAGTCTAATGATCCATTTATTAAACAGTTAGAAACATCAAAAAGCGACACACTACATGATAAATAAAATCACATTGATTGGAAATGCCGGACAAGATGCAGTGTTGAAATCAGCAGGTGCTGATCAATATGCAAGATTTACGTTAGCAACTAATGAAAATTTCAAAGATAATTCAGGGCAATGGCAGAAGCGCACAGAGTGGCACACTATCAAAGTGTGGGGGCGTATGTCTGAAATGGCAGTACAGAAGATCAAGACAGGTGTGACTGTATACGTTGAAGGCACACTTAAATCATATGAATTTGAAGGGCGCAGAATATGGGAAGTGAAGGCCATCATCTGGCGTGCACTCGATAAAAAAGAAGAATTCTTAGACTCATCAAAACTTTTAGGACCAGAGCCAAGCAGTGAAGAAAGCACAAGCACATGGCGTGCACCACAGAGCGCAACAGTTGAACCGGCAAGCCCATGGGGTTACCCAAAACAAAACACATCACCCTTTTAACAAACAAATTAACACCCTTGCAGTGGAAACCTAAAAACACTGCAAGGGGTCAGGAACTGCTATGAACAATCAAACAAATAACACAAATAAGCCTCTATGGGAAGTGGTGCAAAACGCACATAGAGATTACATCAATGAGTGCTCACCTTATGCTGTGCGACCTTCTAAAGAATTTGCGGGGCTCAGGTTTACGTGTGATTCTGTTGAGGTAGATGAGGCCGGTGTACCAATGAGCTATATGGAATCAAAATGTTGGCATTGGTTCATGCGTGAATATCCACTTGCACTAAATGTTTTACAAATGAAACTACATGAGTCAAGTGGCAGCACTATGAGGGGTATATTTTCACAGTTAAAGCGTTTAGTAGATGGGCGCAGGCCCTACACGTTATGTGTCACGTTATATAATAAGCAGCGTGGGCAAACTGAATCTACACTAGTTGAAAATTGGAAAGGACTTGATAGTCTATCTGCTCAACATCTAGTGCTGATGGGGCATCAACAGAAGATGCATATATATCAAGTGAGCACACTGAGTGAATTGAGATCATTGTATGCAGGTGATGAGGGCCTGTGCTTATCCCATGCTGATGTAATCACAAACACCATTGCTAAAAAGACTACAACTAACGCAAGTGATTTTCTTCTATCATGCAAAAAGCCCATCATAGAATTTATTAAGGATCAACCGGACTATATGAGCACAATTGCACAGCCGGCTTTATCTGATAATGATGATGATTATGA
>ERZ651776.2764-NODE-2764-length-18484-cov-5.020807_pt1 | contig 18484 bp, 20 predicted proteins | sample MGYA00514761_ERZ651776 | MGnify/ENA metagenome assembly ERZ651776 | reverse complement strand
GATGTATGGCGCTGTTGAACCAACGGTAGCAAGAAAAGTAAAATTTTGCTCAATTTTTTTCATCTCATTATCAGTAGCTATTTCAAGCATTCTTCCAACTCTAGCTGATTGAACGGCTGATGATTGTCTTTTTGTTTTTATTAATTCTGCCATAGCAGATTTGAATATTAATATTGCCGGATCTTTAGAGTTTAAAGGAAGATTGCTGTTAAAACTCTCTGCTGATTTAGCCTTCCAAAATTTTTTTTCAAAATCTACAATAGATTTATTAATTTTTTTAAATAACTTAAATTTATCGAATATAAGTGCCCAAGAAAAAATTGATGCAGCTATTAGTAAAATAATTACAAATTTAACTACAAAATCAGCTCTTAAAAAAAGCTTCCATAAAGAGAAATCTGTTGCTCCACCTAATCCCACAACTTGAGCTGCTATATCTTGTTCCATTTAGTTTGATTACTTTTAGAATGTGTCATGAATTTGGCGCTTTTAAAGATAATATATTATTAAATGTACACACTCCTAAGTTATCTCTTTTAATGTCGATGTTTCTGAAGAAAGCTTAACAATCGACCAGCAGCCCATTTTTTCTTTTACACATCTTTTCGCACCGTCAGTTCTCAGAGCATCTTCTCCTTCTTTCTCTTATTAACAATGTCAAAACACCATATGTTGAGGGCCTGACAGATTTCGCTCCCGACTATTGTGAGCCTAAAGGCAAGGAACACGAAGGCACCAGCGAAATATTGCTGGTAGAACTGCTCAAAAGTTTTAAAGTCGAGGCTGCATTGTGTATTGTTTTCGTTAGCTTGAGTATTCGCTCAGGACAAATTGACGACGTTAAGACCAAATCGATTGCATCTTTACTGGCTGAGCGAAAAATCTCACCTCAGACCCGGGATGTATCCCCGAGCGACTGCCGTTAGTAAAACAAGCGGGAAGAGAATGGGCCTGAAGGGGCTAAAAACTTTCTTTGTCATGTGGTCAAGCATAAGCCCGCAGACCATTTCTACAAAGAGAATACCAAAAAGGAGCATACTCGTCCGGGGATTGTTGGCAAGAATTGTTGAGCCAACATCCGTCGTGAATAGAAGAACACTCCCCATAATCATCACAATAAAAGGAATCAGGGTGAGGAGGGGGGCAAGACCGTACTTCCTAACGATACTGGAAACCTTGAGGACGAATTCTTGCGCGGCGCAAATGAAACCGACGGCCACTAGGATCTGAAGTAATTCATCGAGGGGTTTCAAATTATTGAGTGGTTTCAAATGATTGAGCGGTTCGAGGAGAGGTGGTTAAAGGATCGGCAATGAAGGCGAAGCTCGCGGGACGCTCAGCTCGTGATATCTATACCCCACCGCTTCGCCACACCATTACTTACCTCGCAGTTTTGCAAGCCTCTTGAGGGGAAAACCTCCTGCAGCATAGGGGGGCCATACGATACTACTTTCTCAATAATTCCTCCAAGCCAGGCATCGCTCCAGCTGTAGCTGTGCCAGTAGCTCGGTCCCCAAAGATAAGATACAAAAGAAAGCCCCGCCCCCAACAAAAGACCCTCATTGGGACCATTAATGATAGGCAGAACCAGCGCTCCAGTGTAGTATTCTTCCCAGGTGGAGGTGTAGAAAGGGATGGCAGAGGATGTCAATGTGCAAAACATGACGAGGCGCTTAGCAGGACCAACGCCCATCGCAACAGCCCAGCACACGGAGCCCATTGGGCTGTTGATCGCATCGCAACCGTGGTCAAACAACATGCCCAGGGGAGTGCCATTTCCTACATTTTGGTGTTCCGACGTGCTGGAGAGTTAGTTTGTGTGTGTCTATTTATCACAGTCCAATCGCACGCAGCTTTCGCGCACGGACATGCGCAATTTGACAGTTCCGGACAGCAAAAACTTACCAGTCTTGCGCGCCTGTTTGCCATCCATGTTGTCCATCGTCTGATAAAAGAGCATCATCAGACAGTTGAACAAAAATATCCACCTGGGAATACTACTGTTGTCAGTTGTAGTCTCCCCATCGACTACAACAGCCTCTTCTATACCGGGGCAGTACCACCACATGACACAATAAGAACAAAACATTCCAAGCAAGCCCAAAAAAGTAATAGTGTTGGGGGCCATAGTTACTGGCGTGAACTTGTCAACACAGAACTGTGCTAACGGCGACAACACATATTTGTATGTGAGCGACAGATCGGATCCACTATACTTGTACTCCTTAAGGGCTTTCTGTCCAGCAGCATCGATGTAGTACCCCATGACCGCCTAAGTTTTGAAGGGATTCAGACCGTCGTAGAGTTCTAATTCGTGTTTGGATTTTCGTATTGTTTCGAATGTTGATGGTACTAACTTTCCAGATCGCCAAATTCACGTAAATTTAGAGCTATATTGACGTGGGTTCTAGCAAGTGGATCCTTTTCGAATTGTGTGTTCGGTTTTTCTTTCTACATTTACCGCTTTACGTGGGTCTGTGCAGCTGCTGTTGCAAAACAAGACCGGAACCTAGCTGAAGATCTAAAGGAAGACGTGAAAAAGATGAAGGGTCGTTTTTTTGTTTCAGCACTGTGCCTCCTCTTCACATCTTCATCATTTAGTACAATACCATCTACGCCTCTGCGCCCAAACATGAACTCTCCCTTCTCTGACACAACCACTAGTACTCAAGAAAAGGACCCTGAACAACTCAAGGTGTTGTTCCTCAGCAGCGATACAGGGGGAGGACACCGTGCCTCTGCCGAAGCTCTGGCGAACCAATTTCTCATCCAGCGGCCTGGGACAGCGTACGACCTACTTGATATCTGGACCACTGACGGGTGCCTACCATACCGAACGCTAGTGGGGAGTTACAAGCACCTCTCTAGTCACCCGAAACAGTGGAAATTTCTTTACCACCTTTCCAACACATACCCGTATATGGTCCTCATGAATATGCATTCTCGTTTTTCCTGCGAGCGCAAGATCCGCAGGAGATTGCTATCGTACAATCCTGATGTGATTGTGAGTGTACATCCAACTATGACCTGTGTCCCCCAAGTTTCTGTGCGCAAGATATTGAAGACGACTGGAAAATACATTCCAAATTTCACTGTTGTCACTGACCTTGGGAGCGCCCATGCAACCTGGTTCACGCGCCATTGCGATAAGATATTCGTTGCCAGCGACCGCATTAGACGGTTAGCGAGGCTTCGCGGTTGGATCCCCAATGATAGGATTGTAATGAGCGGCCTTCCCATTCGGAGCGCATTCGCCAAACAGATGGAGAAAATGGGCGGAAGCAAAACGACAAAGAAGGCGCGGGATTATATCCTAGAAATCCGAAAAACTTTAGGCATTATCAATGGTGATGATCCTGCAACGAAGGTTGTCTTGGTTATGGGCGGGGGTGAGGGAGTTGGCAAGCTCACCGAGATTGTTGACAAGTTGTACTCCAAACTCAAAGCTTCGAAAACCAAAGCTACGATCTGCGTTGTCTGTGGACGCAACAAGAGTCTAAAAAAAGAGCTAACGACGCGGGACTGGGTTCTTGAGCCCCCCCCCCGTCGGCTACGCAAGAGAGCGAGGTTAAAGCGAAAACTGAAGAAGGGAGCTGCGTATCTTGTTGGCTCTGAATTTGCAACTCCACCAAACCACGAGTCCAACGCCAGCGACAAGGCGGAGGTTCATGTGGTTGGGTTAGGATTTCTGAGGAATATGGACGAATGGATGGTTGCGAGCGACGTTTTGGTTAGCAAGGCCGGACCTGGCACCATTGCTGAGGCTGCAGCAGTTGGACTTCCAATCATGCTGACATCTTTTCTGCCCGGACAGGAAGCTGGAAATGTAGATGTCGTGTTATCGAATGGTTTTGGGGGGTATAATCGGAAACCGCATCAAATCGCAGATATCGTATCTGGCTGGTTGGAAAATGAGGAAATGATGAGGGTGATGAGTCGAAATGCTGCCAATAACGGTAGGCCAGATGCTGCCAAGCAGATTGTTGAGGAGATAATAGATATCGCCGAAAAGTGGAAGGATATTAACGACGTGGTTCTATGGCGAGATCGAACAGGTACCAGGGATTAGTAGTTGAAGCATTGTGATGGCAGTTAATAACCTTACAATGACGAATATTGGACAACATCGACGGTTGCTTAAACTCCTACTTGGTTTTCATCACTATTCTCTCATGTCAAAAAATTCACAGTTACCACTCGTCAGTCACCCGTGCTCCAGCGTAAACGTCCTCTTCTTTAATTCCACAGTCTTCCAAGGCCTTCAAATAGTCTTGGTGCACCTCCTTTTGCAACTCACTCTCTTTCCACGCACCAAATCCTTCTTTGGAAGACCACATGAAACTAAGCTCGTAAGCCCATTCCCCTTTACACACTTGTCGGGTGATTTTTGTGAGGCCAGGACTTGCTTTCATCTTGTCGCTCATCCTTTTCATGTGGTCATCAAGCTTCACTGCCGTCGCCTCATTGCCGACATTTAGTTTCAACACGCTAGCAACATTTGTTACATCGATGGTGCTGAAGAATCTCCCAGCTGATCGCAATGAGCACGAAGTAGATCTGGCGAAAGTCGGCAACATTTCTGTGAAATGTAAAGAAAAGGAACAGGCACCCGGATGTTGACTGGGTTTTGTGGGAAAAAAAAATTGGATTCAAAAAATTAGGGTGGATTTAAAAGTTTAAGCCAAAAAAAATATCATGCCCAGTGAAAGTGAGGACGAGTTGAGTCAGGACAGTGACTTTGTAAGTTGGAAGGAGGGGAAATCTACACATTTACTTTCACAATTTAGGGAGGCGAGGCTGTTGTTTTCTTGGGTGTTTGGGAGGAGAGCTATTATCATTGGCTATTTACTAACACAGGCACGGCCAAACTCACGTTAACAATGTGCGCACGCAGGATGATTCGGGGTTCGAAGAGAGCACAGAAGACAACCAGGCCAAAGCATCTGTAAGTAAATATAATTTGGATAAGTGGGAAGGATTATTAATAATTCACCAACACACTGACACGCCTCCCTTCCCTTCGTCCTTTCTTCATGGCAGGCACCTATCAGAAATCAACCTTTCGACGAAGCTCTCGATGTTTCTCAGTCAATGGACCAGAGTATGGATCAATCAGCTCAAAATGTTAACATGAAACGTGAGAAGATGCTAAGCAACCAGCAGTTCGATGAGGCCCTCGACGTGTCCCAATCAGTCGACCTTCAGAGCCCTGAAATGAGGAAGATAAACAACAAACAAGATCCTAATAGCAACAAAGGTGATAGCCCTGCCGACAATAAAAATCCTGGGAGCGCCAACAAGCTCGACAACAAACCTTTTGACGAGTTCGTAGACTTTGATGGGGAATCCTCCGGTAGCAGCGTGGACACGAATGCCTCGCCCAAGAATGCCGCTTCTGCAGCCATGCAAAACCACGCCACGCAACAGCAAATGAAGGCCACTGAAGCAGCCCTCACCCAGGAGCCACAACAACAGAGACCAAATTTGGCCCACATTACACCCCACGCTGTCACCAACAACCTCAACTCACCCAACGCAAACAGCAACGACGGAGAGAGCGACGACGGTAGTGGGAGTGACAGCGAGAGTAGTAGTGAGAGCGAAGAGGTGAGCATATCAATTGACGTTTGTCAAATTTAGTAAATACTAACGCTAACTATGACAACTGAAAAACTCGGAAATATCATGACAGGGCGAGCAGTCTACCCCCGCACTCAACATTGAGGGTGCCTACGACCCGAAGGATTTTGCTAATTTGGACGTGTCTCCAGATATCAGCGAGCTTTTTGCGTACATTCAGAGGTACAAGCCCCATGAGGTAGACCTCGAAACCAGTCTTAAGTGCTTCATACCCGACTACATACCAGCTGTTGGGGAGATGGATAGCTTTGTTAAGGTCCCGAGGCCCGACGGGAAGGCTGACGACCTGGGTTTGAAGGTTCTCGACGAACCGACGGCGACACAGTCTGATGCTACTGTGTTGGAGCTTCGCCTACGTGCTATCTCTAAAAAAGCACATGGATCTGTGCATGTAAAATCAATAGAAAACGCGGCCAAAAACCCGCGTGAAATCGACCGCTGGATCAACTCTATTGCTGAGCTTCATAGAAGCAAACCAATGCCCCAGGTTCATTACAGCAAGAGTATGCCAGATGTAGAGATGCTTATGGACGTGTGGCCAGAGGAGTTTGAGGAGCTGCTCACAAGGGAAAAAGTTCCGCTGCCTGATCCCAACCTGGACTTGACAATGGAAGAGTACGTTAAGGTCTTGTGCGCTATTTTGGACATCCCTGTCTACGAAGGGAAGCTTGTGGAGAGCTTGCACCTCCTCTTCACCACTTACATGGAGTTCCAGGCTAATGCCCACTTCATGCCCAATGCTGGTGCTGGGGGAGATGAAGCGCAAGCAAAATACGGGGATGATGCTGATGAGGACTTTGGTTCATTTGACAATTATGGGGGAGCAAAGGTGGAGTACAAGTAAGGACGACACGAGGGAAAATGATACTATTGGCGACGAGAGAAAATGATGATAAGGAAGAGTGAGTTTTGTGCGCAATACTTTCGTTTTTTTCTCTTTTTTTTTCCGTGCGATGTAAAACAAAGGAAGAGAGTGTGTATTGGAAGTAAAAAATACCGCCTTACTTTATATATTATCATCCCCTCTTCACTATCCTTTATTCTCGGACTGCCTCCAACATAACCAGAGGCGATATCCATCATCATCAATTCTGATAAGTCCCAGCTTGACACAATTTACATCATGTCGGCCTCGAACTCCTCATCCTCGTCGAACTCGCCCTCCTCCTCGGCGGTGGCGTCCTGGTACTGCTGGTACTCGGAGACAAGGTCGTTCATGTTGGACTCAGCCTCAGTGAACTCCATCTCGTCCATACCCTCACCAGTGTACCAGTGAAGGAAGGCCTTTCGGCGGAACATAACAGTGAACTGCTCAGCAACACGCTTCCAGGTCTCCTGGACGGCGGTGGTGTTTCCAACGAAGGTGGTGGCCATCTTAAGTCCCTTGGGGGGGATGTCACAGATGGAGGCCTTGACGTTGTTGGGGATCCACTCAACGAAGTAACTGGAGTTCTTGTTAACAACGTTAAGCATCTGCTCATCGACCTCCTTGGAGGACATGCGTCCACGGAAGAGGACGGCGCAGGTGAGGTAGCGTCCGTGACGGGGGTCGGCGGCGCACATCATGTTCTTGGCGTCGAAGCACTGCTGGGTGAGCTCGGGGACGGTCAAGGCACGGTACTGCTGGGATCCGCGACTGGTGAGGGGAGCGTATCCGACCATGAAGAAGTGAAGACGGGGGAAGGGAACCATGTTCACGGCAAGCTTGCGGAGATCGCAGTTAAGCTGTCCAGGGAAGCGGAGGCAGCAAGTGGTTCCGCAGACAGCAGCGGCAATCAAGTGGTTAAGGTCACCGTAGGTGGGGGTGGTGAGCTTAAGGGTGCGGAAGCAGATGTCGTACAAGGCCTCTGCAATGTGCATAGTTGGGAGACAAGTTAGGGGTTAGAATGTAAGTCAATTTAACATAACACACAACCACAATCACTCACCGTTATCAAGGGCAAAGCACTGGTCAGCGTTCTCGACAAGCTGGTGGACAGAGAGGGTGGCGTTGTAGGGCTCGACGACAGTATCAGAGACCTTGGGGGAGGGGATGACAGAGTAGGTGGACATGACACGGTCGGGGTACTCCTCACGGATCTTGGAGATCAAAAGAGTTCCCATACCGGCTCCAGTTCCTCCTCCCATGGAGTGGGTGAGCTGGAATCCCTGCATGCAGTCGCAGGACTCGGCCTCCTTACGGACAACATCAAGGACGGAGTCAATGAGCTCAGCTCCCTCGGTGTAGTGTCCCTTGGCCCAGTTGTTACCGGCTCCGGTCTGTCCGAAGACAAAGTTATCGGGGCGGAAAAGCTGTCCGAAGGGTCCGGCACGGACGGAGTCCATGGTTCCGGGCTCGAGGTCCATGAGGATGGCACGGGGGACATAGCGTCCACCGGTGGCCTCGTTGAAGTACACGTTGATGCGCTCCAACTGAAGGTCACTGTCTCCGTGGTAGGTTCCGGTGGGGTCAACTCCGTGCTCGTCGGACATGACCTCCCAGAACTTGGCACCAATCTGGTTACCGCACTGTCCTCCCTGAATGTGAACGATTTCTCTCATGTTGATAAAGTAGGTTGATTTGACTGGTTGGAGAGATTGTAAGGGGATAAAAGTGACGTGTAAGAATGGAGAGAGTTAGCTCACGTGTCGAAAGGAGAATCGAAAGAAGAAGGTCAATGCCTAAGACTCTGAACAAAGGGAACAATCTTCTTGTTTTTTTCAATTTGACTTGGGCGCTTTTTCACTGTCCAAATCACAATAAATGCGAACCAAATTGAACCATAAAACGACACAACAGGTATGTAGATACAAGAGAAAGCGACTGGAGTAATGGTTTTTACCAACTCTCCCAATAAGAGCCACAACCAGCCCGAGAAGATCAGCACCTAAGCTAACAGCTACGAGCAAAGGTTTTGGTTCGGGGTCAAGTAAAACCCAATCACAAACAAAATTTCGCGCAGCCGACGAAAAAAGACCAATACAAGGCACAGTGCGAATAAATATGAAAAAAAAAGACCGACTTACCCTGAAATAATGATGCATTTTTCAAAACAGCCCGAAACGGGAGAAGCAAAGCCCAAATTTCTCTAAACCTCAAAAGGTCAGTTATTGAAATATTTAAGCCATCTTGTCAACAATATAACTTCTGCAATATACTCTGAGGTTATTTAAAAAATTTTCAGTACATTGTTCCTTGTCTTTCTGTCCTTCCTGGAAGTGGAAGGATGACTTCTTTTGACGAGTCTGATCTGGATGAATCATTCGTGACTGCCGATTCTCGAACTAGGTTGACATCTGGAACGTCCAATAGCGAAGAAGGAGAAGACATCGATGAGCTTAGTCCAAAACACCTGCACGCAAGAGTGAGGGCAACATTTACAATTATTGCTCTGACTTCTCTGACTTTTTGGGTTTGGGCAATTGTTAATTGTTACACAAAAGACTCTCTCGACTTTGGCGTCATATCATTCCTATTCGGGCTTCTTTCAAGCATATTAATCCTCTCAACAAAGGGGAAGCCCAGCAACTTTGCCAAGTACTTTGCCAGTATTTCGCATGGCCTCATAAGTGTAAACTATGCGCTTGGTGCAATTTATGGGCTCACAGAAGACGGAAAGCTCACTTTCGGAGTTTACTGCCTAACTTTTACGTTTCTATGGGGTTTGACAACAGTGTACGCCCTCCTATTAGTAGGTGATTTAGGGGAGATGTACTTAGATCAAGAATAGAGGAGGAGGTGTACGTACCGACAGTAGTTGGGTTGAAAAAAATAGTAGGGTTTGTTCTCTCCAATATTCTCTTTAATTTTTAGTATTCTTAAAAATCATACATTATTTACAGACGCAACAGGGCGAACACTTGAACGTCTAAAGTGTCCCAAAATATTGTCACTCACTCCCCGTACATTTTTTTCACTTCAGCATCATACATTTTAAGCACAACTGGCCTCTTAAGCTTCATAGTAGGGGTCAGCTCCCCACCATCAATACTAAAGTCCTGGGTTAAAAGCGTCCATTTCTGGACCTTCTGAGCATTGCTCGTTGTATGCTTGTTAGCGGCATCCATACCCTTATCGAAGTATTCTTTCCATTTAGAGCAGGTTACCACCTCAGATGCAGTACGAGCGGTACTACCAATCGCTTCGCTGATGCCCAGCGAATCAGACGTCAGCATCTCAGTCGGCTTCATATTATCGTCAACTTCCACCTTCACAGTGAGGAACATGGACAAAAATTTCTTGGCCTCCCCAACCACCATGACCTGGGACACCGCCTCCATGGCCTTCTTCATCTCATCCTCGATCAAGACTGGGGGGATATTTTCTCCACCAGCAGTGATAATCAATTCTTTGAGTCGTCCAGTGATGGACAAGAAGTGATCACCATCGAGTTTAGCCTGGTCACCGCTGCAAAGCCAACCTTCCCTGCTGATAGTACTTGACGTTGCTTCAGCATTCTTCAGGTAGCCCATAAAAATGTGCCTTCCACGGTACTGAAGTTCCCCAGTATCTTTGTCGATTCGTGTCTCGGTACCACGGAGTGGTTGACCACAGGTTCCCATTTTCCAGTAACCAGGATAATTCATGGTGTGAGGCCCACTGCACTCACTCTGCCCGAAGATCTCATAAATGGGAAGGTCAATACTGGCAAAGTAGTCCAATATCTGCCTCTGAATTGGCGCTGCACCAGTGAAGCACCCACGACATTGATCCAAACCCAACTTCTCGTGGACTTTACTGAGGATCTTGTGAGCAACCCTGTACCTCCTTTTTGGCATTCTAGAAGTGCAACCGTACTGTGCAGCTAAGTTGCGACGGAATGCTTGGCCCTTGGCCCACTTGGCAATCTTCTTGATCTGCCTCTCTTTGCAGTTCTTGGCGGGCGTCTTGGCAACTTGCATCATTTTTTCATAAATCTTCTCCCAAACTCGAGGAACCCCAAAGAATGTAGTTGGGCGAATTGCCTGCAGCTGAATTGCCAAGGTTCCCTTCAGTGCATCAGGCAAGGCGAAGTAAATCCTCAGCCCTGTGAGGACTGGCGTAACGCAGTCCATAATCTGGGCAGCGATATGACTGAGCGGAAGGTAGCTAATAATTCTGTCGTCATTATCAACTCCTCCCATACAGTTCTCTCCTGCATGACACGTCCAGACAGCATTGTCGTGAGAAATCATAACAGCTTTTGGAGGGCCGGTGGTACCACTCGTGTAAATAAGACTGCAACACTCCCCTGGATTAGTGTCGTCGATGCGAGCGTCAACGGCAGACTGAGAAACATCCTTCCCGAGATCCATCCAAGCGTCCCAGGTGTAAACTGGGATTTGCTTGGTACCTTCAGTCGGACAGCTCGTCTCTTTTGGTAAGGCCGAGAGGTTCCCTCCCCACTGAACAATACACTTGAGCTTCGGCAACTGCGCAAGAACCTCCTCAATCTTCGCCCTTTGAGTGTCATCCTCAACTGTAACCACAATACTCTCGCTGTGCTCTATAACATATGCGCAAGCCTGGGGTAGGTTGGTGGTATAAATCCCACATCCAATGCCACTGGCACCAATGGTGCCCATCAGTGACACGAACCACTCCTTGGAATTAAATCCCAGAATAGATACAGCATCATGCTTTTGGTGACCTATGGAGATAAGTGATTTTGCGAAGCGCATGTTCTGGTTGTTTTCAGTTATTTTTTTACGTGTTAGCATCAAAGTGGAGGGCGTTTTCAATTCTTGCCTCTTCCTCACCTGATCCCAATACTCCTGGACGGTCCACTTGCTGTACTCATCTCCGTGATTTTTTTTCCAAAATATTTGATCATTACTACCCTGTTCTTTAATCAGCTTCCTGTATGCCTGATAGATGGTCATTGGAGGGTGAGAACTGTCTTCACAACTCCCTTTCATTGGTGGCACAACGCTGTCTAGCTCAATTGCGAGATTTCTGTCCTCTTGGCCAAAAGTTCCACTGACAGGATTGAGATCATCACCTGGCTGGACCTTACCGCTTTCAGCAGCGTCCAAATCTTTGACTGCCAGCTCGACCCCCAAACGAGTTCCTCGACGAGTTTTCTTCTCATTCATCCGTTGATGAAATTCCTTCTCGCGCTCCGTCGGCAGGTGTACCTTTCCAAAACCCATGGTAGAATATGGCTGTTTCCAGGGTTTGCGTTGGGGAGAGAAGAGAAGGATTCAGGGGAAGTAAGTTGGAAGGGAAAAGAAGAAGCATGGTGAGAAATTAGCACAGGAGGTTTAACGAGACACTTGTAAAATATCGTTCCATACACCTACCTACTCAGCAGAGATTTTTTAAATTTATTTGACAAAATATAAGGGGGGATAAATTGCTTAACTCTGTGAGCAGCTGCTCTCTCGATGTTTCCGAAGATGTGTTTTGTATTTTTTCATTTTTTCCTTTTTTTAGAGTTTTGTCAAAATCCAAAATCTCTTGGGACTTAAAGTGACTTGTGACTTGTGTGACTTGTGACTTGGAACCAAAATTAATTCTATCCTATCAGATAATCCATTCATTCAAAAGCTAAGCCCTTTTGTATCCTACCTAATTTCCTCCTCAACCGGTGACCCTGCCAATGCTTTCCCATTCCCGTTGACAAGATGATGCCAAAAAAGCCCACTGTTCTTGTCATTGTTAGTGACGACCAAGGGTTTGCTGACGTGAGTTGGACAGGAGGTGTGATCCCTACTCCCAACTTGGAGCGTATAAGGAACGAATCCACTGTATTGGAGAACTTTTATGTTCACCCTGTTTGTACTCCATCTAGGGCTTCTCTCCTTACCGGAAAATATGCTGGTCATTCTGCAATGACTGGTCCATTACTTCTCGCAGCACCGTGCAAATTGAAGGCGGAGGATAAGGAAGCAACACTTGCAACTGAGATGAAGAGACGCGGTTACTATACTAGTCTGAGCGGGAAGTGGCATTTGGGTCACCATGCGAATGAGGACACTCCTACAGGACATGGGTTTGACGATTTTTACGGGGTTTTGAATTGTGCGGCTTACTACTCCAAGAATTACTTCACCCCCCTCTCGGGGCACAAGAAAGACTGGCACAAGAATGCGGATCCTGTTGCACCAGCTCCGTCGGAACATTCATCTGCGTTATTCGCCGATCATTTGGTCGAAGTCATCGAAGAACATGGCAATGAACAGCCGTTATTCCTTATGCTTTCCTTTACAGCACCCCACTCTCCACTCCAATCAGAACCTCACCATCTTGAGCTGTGTGCGCACGTAAAGACGAGTCGACGGCAGATGTTCTGTGGCCTGATGGCAAGTGTGGACGAAGCTGTCGGGAAGGTGGTGGCAGCGATGAAAGAAAAGGACCTTTGGGACGATTCAATCGTCACCTATTTCAACGACAATGGCGGTAACGTCTGGGAAGGAGGGAGAAATTATCCTTTCCGGGGAGGAAAGATGTCGTCTTTCGAGGGCGGATCTAGGGCGACTGGTTTTGTGAAATTTCCTGTTGGTTCGGATGCTCCTAGAAGCATCGACGGTCTCACTCACGTTTCTGATATTATGCCAACAATCTTAAGTTTTGTGGACCGTCATGTGGGCGGCGACTCGACCCAGAAACAGGAACAAAAGAAAAATCGCACACACTATGCATTAGGTAAAGGTTACGACATTTTGGCTAATCAAAGAGAAGATGTGCTTCAACACTATGATGAGGCCACACAAAAACTCGGGTATCGGTTCGGCAAGTGGAAAATTGTCTCAGGGGCCAAGGGCGATACAAGAAGGTACCACGAGCCCAAATCAGATGCAGAGTGGATTGGCAAGGGTTTCCACGATTACATCGCGGAAATGATTATGAACTTTCAACATCAGTTTGCCGAGGATGCAAGTGGCTCCCTGGACGAAATGGTCAGGGAATTAATAGTTGAAATCAAGGGTTGGTGGAAATGTTTATTTTCTTTCGCAAATTTCGAGAAAATGCCACAGACATTGCTTTTCAACCTTGAGCTGGACAAGTATGAGGACAAGGACCTGTCTGCGCAATACCCTGAGGTAGTGGATATGATGCTGGAGAGAGTGGAGGCGATCAAAAAAAACTTTCCCCCGCAGAATTGCAACTGGTTTGTAGGCGATTCGAATGTAAAGTATAGGGAAGTGACCTTTGTGGACGACAATGGCGACCAAATCACGGACCTATATCATGCTCCATGGGTCGAAGACGGGGCTTACGGGATCACTTACCACCCGAACTTGATCAATATTGGCCCCGCCAAAAAAATTGGATCCTTGGCGATATTTTCGATCGAGCTTACAATCTTGTTCTTCTTTTGCTCATTTCTAATAAAGATATGCGGAGGTAGGAAGATGCTCAGTATGATTTTTGGAACGAGTGATATGTCAAAAAAGAAGAAGAGAGAATAACCCCAGTATTTCCCCCCCAAAATAAAGCTTCATTTACTGCCATTATTAGTTTGTAGATATTCTTCTTTTTTAAGATTCTTGATGTTTACGAGCGCACGCAGTCTTTGTGCCTTCTTCAGCTGCCTGTCCATGTACTCAGTTTGCTGTCTCTTGAGGTCAACGTTCTCTTTCTCTTTTGTCGCAATTATCGACTTTGCCTTGTTGTACTTTGCTGAAATACGCTGCAGTTGGAGCTCGGTATTTTCGATTCGAGTATTCGACTCAATGTTTCGCGACGTTGCTGCTGCTGTAAGCCTCTCAATTTCCTTCTCATTCTTTCGAAGCAGCTGCGACATTGAGAAGTTGACTTTCTCATGACGATTCAACTCCAATACCAACTTGCCGTTATTTCCCCTGGGATGAGCGGTATAAAACGGATCAGTTGGAATGCATTTCAAAAGTGTGTACAGTCTCAAAGACTCATCGCAGAACTTTGTTCCGGCTGACTACATTTTCTTACCTCAACTCCTCGACCTCAACAGCGAGTCCTTCACAGCGTTTTTTCGCTTGCTCTGCTACACTATTTGCCCTAACGATTTCCTTCAAGCCTTCCTCAAGCTCAGCCTTGGCCCTCCTTTTCAGGTCCTCTCCCCTTGCTAATGCCTCATCCTTCAGCATATTCCTCGAGTTTTCAGCCGCAATCCCCTTGTTTTTCTCCACCTCCTCCTCAAACTTTCTTTTCCAACTGTGATTAGCCAAGCGTTCCCATCAGCGTTAGTAGGAGATCGAAAGAACGGTCGCGCGGCGGGCTTGTGCAGGAGGTCTTGGGCAATATTTGATTTTGCTCTCAATAATGATGGGTGGCATGCTTACCTTTCCTTGCCTCGCCTCTGCATCGTGAGATCATTTCTCAGGCTTTCAACAATTCTTGTCAAAGACTCTATCTCAGAATCCTTCTCCGCCAAACATTCACGAAGCTCCAGGAGGGAGGTGCCCCCGAGAGCATCCAGGGAACGCTGGAGCTGGGCGTGCTCCAATGACAGGGCAAACAGTTTTGAAGTGGGGGAAGGAGAGGCGTTGTGTAGAGAATGAATTGACTGAAAACCCAGCTGGTTGTTATGCTGGTGCTGCGGGGCACTTTGTTGACGTTGATGGGTAGTCGGTGTGAAAGGGGAGGCGCTTTCCATTTGAGAGTCGTTCTGGTGTTCTCAGTATACTTAAATTTCAAATTCGTTAGGAGTTAGAGGGGCGTGTGAAAAAAAGATCGGCGACTGAACGTTAATGGGGGGGGATAATTTTGTTTTAGGAGGAGTTAGCGGCATTTCTCACTTTCCAAGCAACGGTGAAAAACCCGGCTGGACAGTCTATGTAAATATGGGTAAATTAGACATATTTTTTCTACTCTTGTTACTAATACCAGAAGCATCAACTTTTGGGCCGACAATTTTCGGTTTCCGCTCCCTCCAACGGCCACATATCAGATTCCGACGACATACTCACCTGGCGGTGAATGATGAGGAAAGTGGGGGCAGCAGCGGAAGTGAGGGCAACGTAGGAAAATCATTTGGGGAAGTAGAAGCAGCTCTTGTGGAGGAGGCGGAGGAGAAGGCAAAGGAGCGAACCGGAATGGAGCAATTCAGGGAGGAGGAGAGAGCACTCTTTGCCTCAAAGAGTGAGGAGATTTCTTTGATTCAGCAGGAGATTTCAAGTCGGGCATCCAACCTTGGAATCAAAGGTAAGAAATGAGGCGTGAAAAGCTTTGCGATGCGTTGTAGCGGTCAAGCTTTCCAGAAAAAGTTTGTGAACCCCCCTCAACATCGGAATAACCGTTTGTTTCACCGTTTTCCCCTGCTACGTAGAAAGTTCAATATCTCAACGAATAGCAGACAAAAAAGACGCCTCGGACGAAAGTATCGAGGTGGATATTGCTCAAATTTCCCTTTCGACCAAGAAGGAGAAGCCGAAAATGCCCTTTCAGAAAGAGGCTGATGAGACGGAAGACATGGCAGAAGAGGAGGTGAGTACAAGCTTAGGATGTACTAGGCGAGAGCGTTTTTCTTTTCATCCAGGTTGCTAGTGCGACATTACAGACTACGTTTATACACTTTACATCACTTCTCCTTACATATTTTGTTGCTCGCTTATGCTCGCAGATGGTCATTGCGGACCCATTCTATGGCGACGGTCTCGTCAAAGGAATGTGGAACGACCTTAAGCTGGTGGAGTGGCCCTCAATCAAGCAGACAATCACGCAAGCAATCATCGCAACCGTCGTGCTTGCTTCTGTTGTATATTTGATTTTGAACCTTGACGCAAGTATCAAGGAATTCTACCAAGCCATACACTTATACCCCGCGGACTGAGATGATTTACTGAGTGTTTTATACGTAGGAAGAAGGAAATACACGAATGAATGAATGATGAACTCTAGGATGGATGGTGGTTGAAAAAATTTATTAAGTGCAAAAACAGCAAATGCTTTTGGGTGGTTGTTTGCTTCCTTTATCACTACTTGCTTGCGTCAAACACACGTCAAACACTCGCAATAGTGGACCTTCTCTCGTTTACACCCTTCTCAATAATTGCCTGCTCTTCCTCCAAATGAAAACTTCGGTTATTACCCCCCTCTGTTTGATACAAGCAATAGTGCTGGACCAAAAACAGCACGTCAAAAAAAATTGATACCAGCCCTAACCCGAATTTGATCAGGTCACCAGCGACACCCCCCCAATCACCCATGTCCCAACAGTCGAGCATAAGCTGCATCAAGCTAAAAAATCCACCCATGAAATCCAAAATGACATTCCACACATTCCAACCCCTCGTTGACTTTCGGCGATAATTTGATATGACTTGAGGAACGTACTTTATGAACGTTATAGTCATCTTGAAAGAGGATATGAAATACGTGTAGTCTATTAAAGTGAGGAAGCTGCGGATGAGAGGATTCAGGTGTACTGTTGAGCAAAAAATAGACCAACCAGAACTCGAAGCATTTCTTGTGCTGAACACTTTCACTTTACGCTTTCGTCAAAAGGATTGATCACTCACTCACTCACCTCTCCTCATCATCATCATTATCATCATCATCATCAGCCCCCCAAAAACACACCCCCAATCCGTACATCAATACTCCGGCAAACATAACCCCATTCACAACCAAACAGAACCCTGAGATTTGCTGCTTCGCCAAGCCATCATAGTGCACGAGCTGGATAAAGCCAACGACAGATAGGACAAATGCGTGGACAGCAAAGAGGACATCATTTGACCGGACCTGATTATCCTCACCATCATGCCTTTTTTTGTACGCCTCTTGAATACCACTATTGAAGAAAAAGGCAATATTGTAGATGCTATAATACAGAAAACCGAACACATTGTACAAAGCGTAGTCAGGGCTCCACCCGATGGTCGTCTTTCGCTGGATGTTGAGGAAAATTTGTGGATAAAAAGATATGCTCCAGCTCACAAAGTAAGTGTACCCGATGGCGGAAGAAATGTACGCGTAGGGCAAAGTCAGTGCCGAGTCAACAGGAGAAAAAAGTGAAACTCCCACCCCAAGGAACAACACAAAAACCACACCTTTGACAATGTCTCGACGGCTGCCCTCAGAGGTGAAAAGCTTATAGATGGGACGGATCGAACTAACAAAGCCGTTGGCACACTTCGAGCGTTCGTAGCGATGGTCGCGCAGACCATTTGAGTTGTGGATTGCGCTCGAAGAATTTCGAGGGGGGTTTGACATTATCCAGAGCCAGGAGCTTACTTAGATCTCCTGATTGTCGACTAAAAGGACATTTCGGGCGATATAACGACAGCTCTATTGTTGTTAATCAAGCACACTTGGCTATTTGAGATGTTTTTGGAGGAAGGGACAGCCGGCCGATCCATCGTTCGACACTACTACCATTCTTGTAAATGCCCTTTTATAACACGTTCGTGATTGCGTCTTTCGTCATCGTCTACCGTGCCACAATTTACTCTCACTTTATCATCTTAACCTGACAAAAGTGACAGCATTGAATCTTGTCACACGAACTCCTTGTGCCCCCTCCCATGTCTGTTGATCCAGTTGCCCAAGAAATCGTCATTGACGAGGACGTTGATAATGTGCTGCACTCCGGAGCCCTACGCGCTCGATTGCAGAATGAATCACTCGGTGAAGGAACCATCACCCTCATCATCAGGGACCCCAATATCAGAATCGGGAATATGAATATTGATTGGCGCAATGACGAAGAGGCTCCCCTCTATGGGTGTAAATCCCTCCTCCGCGTCAATCTGAAGGGATGTACAAAACTCACGCAGCTGGGCGATTGTGTGTTTCGGGGGTGCTCCTCCCTGACGATTGTGACGCTCCCAGACGGGCTCACGCAGCTGGGCTATAATGTGTTTCGCGGGTGCTCCTCCCTAACGAGCGTGTCTTTCCCGGACGGGCTAACGGAGCTGGGCGATTGTGTGTTTCAGGGGTGCTCCTCCCTGACGAGCG
>ERZ651776.2761-NODE-2761-length-18489-cov-4.457691_pt1 | contig 18489 bp, 21 predicted proteins | sample MGYA00514761_ERZ651776 | MGnify/ENA metagenome assembly ERZ651776 | reverse complement strand
ACTTGATGATAGTGAAAGGGTAAAATCATTTAAAAAAGTATTTGGATATTATGATAAAGGTGTGTATACTATGATGACTAATAGTTTTAAAAAGTTATTTGAGTCTTACGATTTATCAGACGAACTGATTGAAGAGTTTTTGATGGAATCAAGCGATACTTCTGCAGGAAACTTAGACGATGGTCCTTCTACATTTTATACAGATTATCCTACATACAAAAAGACTTCTAAGGAGTGGTTAGATTCTATCTATTCAGATGCAGGGTGGAAAGTCGTTAATTATATTTTGGATGATAATGCTAAAAATACTATAGAAAAAAATTATCATTCAGTTCCACTTACCTTTTTAGACCACGGGCAAGCTAATGGTTCAACATCAGCCGTAACTAAGTATAAAAAATGGATGAGTGAAGTTATAAAACCCTTGGGTTGGAAAGTGGTTAACTGGATGGGTACTGAATCCGCTATAAATAATATAATAGGTTCTTTATTCGCAGCTGGTGCTGATGGGGATTCATACGATATTGAATCACTTTTTGAAAAGATAAATTTAGACAAAGAGGTTAGTTTATTATTAGAAGGTGGTGCTTATGGACATTTAAATCATCCGTTTGATGATAAAAATTTAACGTTTTCAGACTTTAAGACACTAATTATTAATACACTTCAAGGTAATCTTGATAGTGAAGGAGCAGTTACAGAAAAAACGGATGGTCAAAACATAATGGTTAGTTGGAAAGGTGGAAAACTTTTAGCTGCTCGTAACAAAGGACACATTAAGAATCACGGAGCTGGTGCTTTAGATATCAATGGTATTAAGAGTATGTTTAGTGGTAGAGGTGATATTGAAAAAGCATTTGTATATGCTATGAGAGATTTAGAAAGAGCCGTAGGTAAACTTAGTGATGGACAAAAAACAAAGATATTTGATGAAGGAAAGAAATTTATGTCGTTGGAAGTTATATATCCAAAGACAGCAAATGTAATACCATACGACAAATCACTCCTACAATTTCACGGAACAATAGAATATGATACAGCTGGTTCTCCAATCGGAGAAGATAGGGGAAGTGCAAGAGTTTTGGCTGGTATGATAAAACAGATAAATCAGGATGTACAAAAGGCTTTTAAGATTGAAAAGCCATTTATAACTAATTTGCCAAAGGTAAAAGATTTTAGTAAAAGACAAAGTTACTTTTTAGGCAAGTTAAACAAATTACAGAATCAATTTAGATTGAAAGGGAATAACACATTAGCAGATTATCATCAAGCTTATTGGATGGAGTATATTTTTAATGGCGCAAAACAAACCGATTATAAAAATCCATCAAATAAGATATTAATGAGCTTGACTAAAAGATGGGCTTTCTTTGACAAGTCGTACAAAATACCAATGATTAAAAAAGATTTAAAAGAGTATCCAAAGTTTTTAAGTTGGGTACTAACAACAGATAAAATGGATCACGCTAGATTGCAAAAACAACACATTAGAGATTGGGAAGTTCTTTTCTTTGAGTTAGGTGCTGAGATACTATCTAACCTTAGTGACTTTATAGCAGCTAATCCATCTAAAGCAGCTCAACAAATCCGTAAAGATTTAAAGTCTGCTATTAGTAAGGTAAGGACATCTAAAGACACTAAAGTTTTAACCACCTTAAAGACTCAGTTAGATAGATTAAACGCTATCGGTGGTTTAAAATCAGTAGTTCCATCAGAGGGTATTACTTTTGTTTACAAAGGAAAACTTTATAAATACACAGGTGCTTTTGCACCAGCAAATCAAATATTAGGAATGTTAAAGTTCGTATAGGAGTTACAATGGGATATAGTAAAGAAGCAGAAAGACAAAATAAAGCATTAGGAGACCTATTAGCTGGTAGAACTCCTGAAAAAAGAGTAATGGTAGGTTACAAAGGTAAAGAACAAGAGGGTGGTGACCAAATCAGTAGAATGACTGATATTATGAGGGGAGCCAGAATGCCAATGTTTTGTCCAGAATGTGATGTCATTATGAAGAAAAAATTAGATGATAAAATGTGGTCATTATTTGGACATTGTTTTGATTGTCAGATTAAGATGGAAAACAAACTTCGTATAGAAGGTAGGTATGAAGAATGGGCTGAAGAAAAGATTAAAAGTAATAAGATTGCATTTATTAAAGACCAAATACAAGCTATCTCAGAGTGGAGAGATTCAAAAGCTCCTGAGTGGTTTAACAATGTTGGAGTTAATACTCCTGAATTGGAAAAAGAAAAATGGGATATTGATATGAAAAAGGTTAAAAAAGAAGCTGAAGAAGCTTTAAAAAAGTATACTGAAGCTTTAGAACAACTGGAGAGTAACGTATGAAGATTTGGAAAATAATAGTTGGTATCTTAGGTACGATTGGAGCACTTTTTGCTGTTTCTTCTAAAAGTAAAGAGGTTAAAAAGTTAAAGGGTGTGATTAAAGAAAACAAAAAAGAAGAGAAAAAAGTTGAAAAAGAAATAAAGGTATTAGAGGAGAACAAACAATCTTCTAAGAAAGAGATAGGAAATCTCAAACGTAAATTAACTAATACAAAGAAGAATACTCAAAAGATGGAGAAAGCTTTTACAGAGGATAACTCAAATGAAGCTGTAGATTTTTTGAAGAAATTCGCTAAAAAATAGGGAGAAATAAAATGTCAGACATGCATGACTCACCATCAGATTATTCTGATTTTCAAAAAAAAGGACATCCAGGAACATATATTTCTGCATCAGCAGTAGCAGACGGAATGACTGCTTATACAGGATCAAATTATGGCGCAAGTGCTGTTATAGTAAAAACACATGGAAGCGCTGTATTTCATTTATCAGATGGTGGAACAATTCCAGCTGCAAATCTAACTGCAGGTGTAATATATGATTTTTCAATAAGTAAAATAACTGCTGCAAGTAGTGCTGTAATTTATGTTCTTAAAAAGCATGGTTAATATGAAATATTTGTTGCCACTATTATTGTCAGTTCCTTTACTTGGACAAGTAACTCTTTCACAAGAAGAGATGTTAGGAATTGCTAACAATATCAAAGAACTACAACATTCTGATAGCTCTAAATCCGTACAGATTTCTATATATGAGGATTTGGTAAAAGAGATGGATAATCAAATAAAATCAGATTCTTTAATCATTGTAAAGAAAGATGAACAGATTGGATTGTTAAAGGAAAGAGATGTAGCTAATGAGAAGTTGGTAGACTTAGTTGAACCAAAGTGGTACGAACACAGATACCTTTGGTTAGTAATTGGGTTTATAGTAGGAAAGATATAATGAAACCAGGACAATTAAAAGAGGTAATCAAAAGTGAATATAAGAAATGCGCTAAAGACCCTATATACTTTTTAAAAAAGTATTGTGTTGTCCAACATCCAATAAAGGGTAAAGTTCCATTTCATCTTTGGTCTTATCAAGAACAGTCACTTAAAACATTTGAAGAGCATAGGTTTAACATTATTCTGAAAGCTAGACAGTTAGGTTTATCTACGTTATCGGCCGGATACTCCCTTTGGATGATGACATTTCATCAGGATAAAAACATATTAGTGATTGCTACCAAACAAGATACTGCTAAAAACTTAGTTACAAAGGTTAGAGTGATGCACGCTAACTTACCAAGTTGGTTAAAACAGAAATGTACGGAAGATAACAAACTATCTCTACGATATAACAATGGTTCACAAATAAAGGCTGTCTCTAGCGGCGAGGATAGTGGTCGTTCTGAGGCTTTGTCTCTTTTGATATTAGATGAGGCTGCTTTCATTGATAAGATTGAACCGATATGGGCTGCTGCTTCACAGACACTATCTACTGGTGGACAATGTATTGCTCTATCTACACCAAATGGTATAGGTAATTGGTTTCATAAGACTTGGGTTGGCGCAGAAGATGGAACAAATGATTGGAACTTTATTAGATTACATTGGAACTTACATCCCGAAAGAAATGATGAGTGGAGAGCTGAACAAGATAGACTTTTAGGTCCTTCCTTAGCTGCTCAAGAATGTGATTGTGACTTCTTAACTTCTGGACAAACTGTTATTGATGGTGTAATCTTAGAAGAGTATAAACAAATACACGCTCAAGACCCATTGGAGAAGAGAGGTGTTGATAGTTGTCTTTGGATATGGCAACCAGCAAACTATACTAGAGATTATGTACTAAGTGCTGATGTTAGTAGAGGAGATGGTTCGGATTACTCTGCATTTCACGTGATGGATATAGAAACGATGGAACAGGTAGCAGAATACAAAGGTAAGATGTCAACAAAAGATTTTGGAAACTTATGTGTAAACACAGCAACAGAATATAATAATGCTTTGTTGGTAGTAGAGAACAACAATATAGGTTGGGCTACACTACAACAATGTATTGATAGAGGTTATCAAAACTTATTTTACACAAGTAAAGATTTAAAGTATGTGGATACAGAACACCAAATAAATAATCGATATAGAAATCAAGATCGTAATATGGTGGCTGGATTTAGTATGACAATGAAGACTAGACCATTGGTTATAGCTAAATTAGAGGAATATTTCAGAGAAAAGTCAGTAATTGTTCGTTCAAATCGATTAATTGATGAGTTGTTTGTATTTATATATAACAACAATAAAGCTGAAGCGATGACAGGATACAACGATGACTTAGTGATGAGTTTCGCTCTTACTCTTTGGGTAAGGGATACTGCGTTGAGACTGAAAAATGAAGGAATAGAATTAACTAAAAGAACTTTGAGTGGTGTAGCATCGCAGATGTTACCACAAAAACCAACCAATCAAAATAATTCTTGGGAAATGGAAACAGGACCCAACGGAGAAAAAGAATCATTAGATTGGTTACTTAACTAAGAGGCACAAAAATGGCAGAACAAGATTTATTTTCAAGACTAAAACGATTGTTTTCAACAAACACTATTGTTAGAAATATAGGCGGTAGGAAATTGAAAGTTGTAGATACAGGACAACTACAATCAAATATACAAACTAATTTAGTAGATAGATATACCAAATTGTATTCTACTTCACAAAATATGGGATATAATGACCAACTCTATCAACAACAGTTAAGATTGGGATTATTTAGAGATTATGAATCTATGGATTCCGATTCTATCATATCTTCTGCTCTTGATATTTATTCAGATGAATCTACAATGAAAAATGAGTATGGAAAAGTGTTAGATATCAAAACTGATAATGACCAAATACATGATATACTACATAACTTATTTTATGATATTATAAACATAGAATTTAACCTATGGCCTTGGATTCGTAATATGGCTAAGTATGGTGATTTCTTTTTACAATTAGAAGTAGCTGATAAGTATGGTATTACAAACGTAACTCCTATGTCTGCTTATGATGTAGCTAGGTTAGAAGGACACGATCCTGAAAACCCACAAAATGTACAGTTTATGTTGACTCCACAAGGAGATAGTAATAGACATACAGGCAAAAATAAAGAAACACAGACATTTGAGAACTATGAGGTAGCTCACTTTAGACTTCTATCAGATTCTAACTATGTTCCTTATGGTAAGTCTATGTTAGAGGGTGGTAGGAAAGTTTGGAAACAGGTTACTCTTATGGAAGATGCTATGTTGATACATAGGATTATGAGAGCTCCTGAAAAGAGAGTATTTAAGTTGGACATTGGAAACATTCCACCAGCAGAAGTTGACAATTACATGCAACAGGTAATCAATAAGATGAAGAAGGCTCCTGTTATTGATGAAAAGACAGGTGACTATAACCTTAGATATAACATACAGAACTTAACAGAGGATTTCTTCTTACCAGTTCGTGGTGGAGATAGTGGAACATCTATTGATAGTCTTAGTGGTTTAAGTTATGATGCTGTTGACGATATTGAATACCTAAAGAATAGATTACTTGCATCTTTAAGAGTTCCAAAGGCTTTCTTAGGATATGAAGAGGGATTAGGTTCTAAGGCTACGTTGGCTGCTGAAGATGTTAGGTTTGCTAGAACGATTGAAAGAATACAAAGAATCGTTGTTAGTGAATTAACAAAGATTGCTGTTGTTCATCTATATTCACAAGGGTTTAGAGACCAAGAGCTTGTAAACTTTGATTTAGGTTTAACAAATCCATCTACAATCTACGAACAGGAAAAGATTGAGTTGTGGAATAACAAAACATCATTGGCTGAGTCTATGGTTAGAGATGGTTTAGTATCTTCTGAATGGATTTACAAAAACATATTTAACTTCACAGACGACCAAATCAAAGAAAATGATGAACAGATAATCTTTGACTATAAGAATAAGTTTAGAAGACAACAGATTGAAGCTGAAGGTAACGATCCTGCTAAAAGTGGTGAGTCACAAGGAACACCATCTGATATGGCTATGGGAAGAACTGGTCATGAGTTAGATGATGAGGGTGGTTCAGAAAAAGGTGGGCAACCAGGCGCTGGAAGACCTAAAGAAGCTAACAAATATAGTAAAGATAGTGGTGTGAGAGGTAGAGATCCGTTAGGAGCGCATGACAAAAAGATGGCTTATGGTGGAACTGCTACAAAACATTATGAAAATTTATTCAAACACTTAGGCGATAATGGTAAAGAGTTGATTTCAGAGGCTAGAGAGCTAGAAGATGAATATAAATCAGAAGTATCTTCCCTTAATACTAAGAAAAACTAAGTAATCATATATTTATATATGAAGAATTATATAAACGATTGGAGTATAATATGAGTTCAAAGACAAAACACTCAAAAATCCGTAACACCGGAATATTATTTGAGTTATTAACTAGACAAATTACAGTCGATGTGTTGAATAACGATAAGAAGGGTTCGGCGGCTAAAATATTAAAAGAGTTTTTTAATAAAAACACTCAATTAGGTAAAGAGTACGAATTGTATAGAGTATTAACTGTTGAGAATTACAAATCAGAAACAAAAGCCAATCATTTAGTAGATGCAGTCTTAAATGCTCGAGTCAAACTAAATGATGCTTCTTTAAAAAGAGAAAAATATAATCTAATTAAAGAGGTTCGTTCCAATTATAATATAAATGATTTTTTTATGGCTAGAATACCAAACTATAAAGTAAATGCTTCTATCTTCAAGCTCTTTTCTGTGAAAGAAGCTATGAATCCACAGACAGAAACAGAAAGTCGCTTTACGATCGTAGAAAACATAACACGAAAGAACCTTTCAACCAAAAAGAAAGAGAATGTTATGGTTGAAGGATACAAAAAGCAAGAAAAAGACTTGAGATTGCTTGCTTATGGTATTTTAATTGAGAAATTTAACAAAAAATACAGTAACCTTAGTGCAAATCAAAGAAATTTGCTAAAAGAGTACATAAATAACATTTCTAACACCAATTCTCTTAAAGAGTTCATTGAAAGTGAGACAATTAAGGTAAAAAAGCAACTCCAATCGCATTTACCTAAAGTTACAGACAAAGTTACAAAGATTAAGCTAAAAGAGGCTATAAATCAAGCAGAAACTCTTATGAAGGGAAGGATTGTTGAAGACAAGCAAGTAGTTACGCTAATGAGATACTATCAATTAGTTAAGGAGCTAAAAAATGTCTAAAATGGATAAACTCAAAGAAATAATCAGAGAGTTAATCAAAAGAGAGCTTGATGAAGCTTCTACTTCAGCTGCCACACCAGGTTACCAAACACCTTACGCATTTAGTGGTGGTAGAAGTAAAGATAAGAAGAAAAAGAAGAAGATAGCTACCAATTCTACTGGATATAGTAAGGTAAATGAGGGTAAGTATCACAATTATAGAAATGATGAGTCAATGAATCCAAAGCAAAAGATAGGTTTATCGATGAGAGAGATTAGAGATAATTTAAATGAATTGGATAAGTTGGTAAAGATGAATGTTCGTCTTAAAAATGAATTGAATGTAGATTCAAGGTCATATTGGAAAAATACACATAAGGCTTTAAATAAAATAAGTGAGAGGTTAGTAAAACTAGCAAACAAAGTTGGTCAATTACAGTAGCTTCGTTATGGCATTTGAAGACAAAAAGAAATCCTATATGGATACTCTTTTTAGTATTTCTACCTTGTTAAAGAGATGGCAGGTTGAGATACAAAGAAAAGATGTAGATAAGACTTATATGTTAAGAAGACTTGGACAATGGATAGAACAATTGGAAAGTCTAAAACATAAAATAATGATGGAGAAAGATTAATGATATCACTATTAGAAATAGCACATAGTATGAATGAGGCTGATGTCGATAAGTATGTATCTATCGGTTTTGGTAGGTTCAAACTAAAAGGTAAGGAAGATGACGATGATGCTGATGTCTATGCAAAAACCGATTCTGGTAAGTATGTAAAATCTGCTGACCAAAAAAGTGATGACGATGGTGGTAAGAAGCCGGAAGAACCACAAGGCGGTAAGTTAGGTGGTAGTGATTTTGACAGAGATTTAGATAGTGACGATAACGAAGAAAGTGATGATGTAGAAATATCAGATGCTAACTCTGGTCCTATTGACACAGATGATATTATGGATATGTTGAAGAATGATTCTGAAGTTGTCGATAAGATGGGTGATGATGTGTATTTTGATGGTATGGATTTAGTTAGTTCAAAGTTTGATGATGATACAATAGCATCTATACCTGATGATGCTAATATGACTTTAGCTGATTTGAAAAAACAGATAATGGATTATGAGGAAGAACAAGACGAATCAATCAAAGTAATCGATGGAAAAAAATATAAAGCAATAAAGGAATCAAAAAAGAATCCTCGTATATTAAAAGAAATTTATGAGAGAACATTTAGGAGTTTGAAATGAAACAATTAATAGTAGATTATTTACCATTTGAAATACAAGCCGACCAAATCAATGAGGCTATGAAAGAGAACAACGGAAAGTTAGTTGTTAAGGGTGTTCTACAAAGAGCAGACACCAAAAATCAAAATGGTAGAGTATATCCAAAAGAGATACTAATGCGTGAAGCTAAGAAGTATTTTCAAAACTTTATCGGACAGAAAAGAGCTATGGGTGAGTTAGACCATCCAGAGTCTTCTGTTGTAAACTTAGCTAATGTATCCCATAACATTACAGAAATGGATTGGAATGGTGATGATTTACTTGGAACTGTAGAGGTTCTACCAACACCAAGCGGTAACATCCTAAAAGAATTATTTAAATCAGGTATTAGGTTGGGTATCTCTTCTCGTGGTATGGGTTCGGTTGAATCTGTAAATGAGAGTGGAGCTCAAGAAGTGCAGGATGACTTTGAACTGATTGCATTTGACTTCGTATCTAATCCATCTACACATGGTGCTTTTATGTATCCAATGAATGAGAGCGTTGACAATAACGTTGCTGTTCGTGATACAAAGTATGGTAAAGTAGAAGCAGTCATTAACGATATAATGAGAGGCTAAATGCCATCTAAATCCAAACAACAACAAAAGTTTATGGGTATAGTAAGGTCGATACAGAAGGGTGAAGCGCCCGCTGGAAAGTTTTCAAAAGCAGCTCAAAAGGCTGCTAAGTCTATGGAAAAGGGTAGTGTAAGAAAGTATGCTAAAACAAAGCATGACGACTTACCTAAAAAGGTAAAGGAAGAAAGAGACTATAAAGCTGAGTATAAGAAATTTCAATCTTCTACGAAGTCTAAAAAGTATAGAGCAGAATTAAATAAGTACAATCGAAAGAAAGGTACTTATGGAAACGGTGATGGCAAAGACGCCTCACACAAAGGGGGAAAGATTGTGGGATTTGAATCAGAGTCTAAGAATAGAGGAAGAGCTGAGAAAAGTCGTTTAAAGAAAGAGGCTGTTCTAAATGAAAACCCAGCAGTAATTGCAACTGCAGCTCGTATGGCTATACAAAATGCTAAGGGTAAAAAAGTATCAGTCAATACTGCTCGTCAATCTAAATATGCTAGTACAGACCCATCTGCTCACAAGAAAGCTAAAAGTATATTCCAAAGAATTAAAGATAAGTTTAAAAAGAAAGATGATAAACCTAAAAAGAAATCAGCTCCTACCACAGCAGCTGACTTTCGTAGAAGAAGAAGAGGTGAGTCTATAAATGAGAATGATAAAGTAAAGGTTCTTAAACATCTTATCAAAAGAGGTAATAATCCTAAAGATGCTAAAAGGGATGTTCAAAAACTTTATAATAAAGTAAATAAGATGTATAAGAATGCATCACCATCTAAAAAAGCCGAAATCATTTCTTCTCTATCTGCTTATAAAATGGAATCTGTAAATGAAGCTAATAATATAGATAAGATAAAAGATATTGTCAAGAAAAAACAATTCAAAAGAATCGGTGGAGTTATTATAGATATGCAGACTGCTAATGCTATTCTTCAAGTTCATAAAGCATTAAATCCAGCTAATAGAAAAAAGTACGGAACTCTATCTATTTCTAAGATGGCTGACATCGCATATAAGTTGATAAAATAAAGAAAATTAAGAAAGTAGATATTTATATCTAAGGAGAAAATATTATGGCAAATGTTAAATTAAAAGATTTACTAAAAGAGATAAGAATAGCTGGTGGTATGATTTCAGAAAGCCCGTGGGATAAGAAAGAAAACGATACTCCATCTATCGATGTAAAAGAATTAGTAGAATCTATTCGTAACTTTAACTCTATAGGTGAATCCATCTATGGTAAGGGTAGCTTAAAAGAAGTTGCTGAAAATCTTTCTAGAATAGCTGAAGGTGCTACCCAACATACTTTATCTGAAACAGAAGATATGTTTGATAAAGTTACAGTCAGTCGTAATATGAAAGAACTTACAGGCTTATCAAAACAGTTTGGTAAAGTTTCTCAAGAAGCTAACTCCTTACAGGAAAGAATGAGTGGTTTATACGAAGATATGGGTAATATCTTAGGTAGATACTATGAGATTGGTGAAAAGCATGTGCCAGGTCATGATGATGAGGATAGCGAATCTAATGAAGGTAAGGATATGATGTTTAGAGAGGATGACGGATACAAAGAATTTTTTAATAAAGCTATGAAAAAGTTTGGAATCAAGTCTCCAAAAGATTTAAAGCCAGAAGATAAGGATGATTTCTTTAACTATGTTGATAGAAATTATAAGGCGAAAAAAGAAACAGACTAAGAGGTTAATATGTCAATAAAAGTTGTAGTAAAGAATAATAATTACGAGAAGGCTCTCAGTATATTCAAAAGAAAAGTAAAAGATTCAAACCTTATGTTTGAACTTAGAGAGCGTGAGTTCTATAAAAAGAAGTCAGAAATAAGAAAAGAAACTAAAAATAAAGCAAAAGCTCGTAACCATTGGAAGAAAATCAAAGCAATGGAAGAAGATAGTCGAAAAAGAGGAAGAAAATTTTAATTTCTTATATTTATATATATCAAAACTAAACACACCGTTCCTATCGCATACGGTGTAACCGAAATATAATAATTCTATTATAGTTCCCAATAACTATACTAAATCCTAAATAGGAGAATAAAAATGGATGATCTCTTAAAAGAAGCAATTGCTGACGCAAAAGCTGTTCGTGAGACTGCTTTAGAAAACGCAAAAATGGCTTTAGAAGAGGCTTTTACTCCAAGATTACAGAACATGCTATCTCAAAAGATTCAAACAGAAATGGAAGATGAAGATGAGAAAGATATGGAAGAAAGAGAAGACATGATGGATGCTGATGAAGATCCTTCTGATGAAGATTCACAAGAGGAAATGGCGATGGCAATGAAAGATGCTGACGAAGATCCTTCTGATGAAGATTCTGAAGAAATGGACGAGTCTGAAATTATAGAAATTGATGGTGTTAAATATGCACCTGTAGTTTCTGAAGAAGAAGACGAAGATGAAGAAGACATGGATGAGATGAAAGATGAAGATGATGAAGATATGGAAGAAGATCTTGATTTAGAATCTGTAATTAAAGAGTTAGAGTCTGAGCTTGATGAAGCTGAAGAAAATGACGATAAGGAAGAAGTTGAGGAGCAATCTAAATCTTCTGGTATTGGTGCTGGTGACAATAAAGTTGCTAATGCTAGTTCAGGTGATGAAGAAGATCCCGGCAAAGGAAAACTGAAAGAAGAGAAGGATGAGGATGACGAAGAGATAGATGAAGACATCGATCTTGACGAAGTTCTTAAAGCTCTTTCTGAAGAAGAAGATGAAGATAAAGAAAAGAATGAAGTTTCCGAACTGAAATCTGATCTTGCTGAACATCGTTCCGTAATCGAAACACTTCGTGGAAAGCTAAATGAAGTCAATTTGCTAAATGCTAAACTTTTATTCACAAACAAACTATTCAGAAAACATGGTTTGAATAATGAACAGAAGATGAAAGTCGTTGAGCAATTCGACAGAGCTAGTAATCTAAGAGAAGTCAAGTTAGTGTATTCTACACTTGGTGAATCTTTTAATGCTAGAAAAAATGAAATTAATGAACATAAGGGAAGCGCATCTAAACCAATAGCGTCTACTAAACCTGAAAAAGAAGTAATAACTGAAGGTTCAGATTTAAGAGACAGGTTTAAGAAGTTAGCCAACCTTATATAATTGGGAGACATATAATGTCACAATTTGATAATATAACAGACGTGATGGGTGGTCATAACCCTCATCAAGAGCTTCTGAAGCAGACTCGTAAATTAGTCGGCAAATGGGAGCCAACCGGATTGTTAGATGATATCGATGATTCCACTAAGAAACAGGGAATGGCTGTTCTTTTAGAAAACCAGGCCACGCAGCTTATTAAAGAAGCTTCAGCGACAGGTACTGGCGGAAATAAAGAAGAATGGTCTGGTGTTGCACTTCCATTGGTCCGTAGGATCTTTGGTGAGTTATCAGCACAAGAGTTTGTTAGTGTTCAGCCGATGAATCTACCTTCTGGTCTAATTTTCTTTTTGGATTTCAAATATGGTAGTGCTGGTCAAGCCAACCATACAGCTGATTCTGATGTATTTGGTAATACTTCAGGTTCAGGTGATGCTAGTGGTGGTTTATACGGCGCTGGTAAATTTGGATATTCAATTAACGATAAATCTGTATTGGGTCTTAATGCTAAAGCTAATGGTAATGCAGTATCATCATCTGCTACATGGAAAGATGTAGAATTTGAGCCTGATTTAAGTGCTTCAGTTGCTGCTGGTACACTTAAAAAGCTATCAGTCGGAGCTGGTTTGTTTACTCGTCCAGATTTTGATGGAGTACGTGCATTTGAACTTAGTGGTTCAGGTATTACTGCTACATATCCTGCATATACTGTAGTTGATGATGTAAACAATGTAACAACTGCTAGTTTCTTCTTTGAAATTACATCTGTTGAAGACGAACTTCTTGGTATTAAATATCATGAAGCTCCTGTTGCTACAGATCGTGGTGACTTTGAAGCTACTACAACTCAGATTGATGCAAATCCTGAGACTGATATTGATATACCAGAAGTTGACATCTCGCTAAAGAGTGAAGCTATCGTTGCTAAAACACGTAAATTGAAAGCCGTTTGGACTCCTGAGCTTGCTCAAGACCTTAACGCCTATCATAGTGTTGATGCTGAAGCTGAACTTACAGCGATGTTAAGTGAATACATAGCAATGGAAATTGATTTAGAAATCATTGATATGTTAAAAGCTAATGCTTCTGCTAAAACAGCATACTGGTCAGCTAAAGTTGGCTATGAGTATGATGGTTCAGGAACAGGCGCTAATGCTTTTTCACAGATTAGTGGTGCTTCTAATGCATATACTAAGAGTGATTGGTTTCAGACATTGGGTATAAAAATCCAATCTGTTTCTAACGCAATTCATCAGAAAACACTTCGTGGTGGTGCTAATTGGATAATTGTTTCTCCTGAAACAGCTACCGTATTAGAATCAGTAAGCGGATATGTTGCTAATACTGGTGACGCTTCTGGCAGACAATATGCTATGGGTGTTGAAGCCGTTGGTTCAATCAATAACAGATATACTGTTTATAAGAATCCTTACATGTTGGATAATTCTATACTTATCGGTTTTAGAGGAAGTAACTTCCTTGAAACTGGTGCTGTATATGCTCCATATGTACCGATGATTATGACTCCGTTAGTATACGATCCTAAGAACTTTACTCCACGTAAAGGTGTTATGACTCGTTACGCTAAAAAGATGGTTCGTCCTGAATTTTACGGAAAAGTTATCGTTGCTGATATCGATCAAGTTTAATTGGATAACAATTAATCTACTTAAAAAGGGGAGAGAAATCTTCCCTTTTTTTGTGCCTTGTATATTTATTAATGAATAAATACACCTTTTTAGGAGAATATAATGGAAGTAATTTGGGCAGGTAGTAGTTCCTTTTCGTCAGGAAACACACCTTATGGGTTTTACGATAGTGATACAGAGTTTTCAGGCTCTGGAAATCACTCTATCGATAAGTTTGCTGATTGGTCTGCTAAAAGATTAGGGTATCCAATTGTTGAAGTAGAACTACAAGACGTACAATTTTATGCTTGTTACGAAGAAGCTATTACAGAGTATAGCGCACAAGTCAATCAATTTAATATTAGAGATAATATGTTAGCACTACAAGGACAAGAAACAGGTTCTGGTGCTACAAAAACAGATTTAACACATAGAAAACTAACACCAACAATCGGTAGGAATATACAGTTAGCTGAACAATATGGTTCGGAAGCTGGTGTTGGTGGAACAGTAGACTTTAAAACTGGTTCAATAGAAATAACAAGTGGTTCTCAAGTCTATGACTTAGATGCTCTTTACGCTCAAGTATCAGAAAGTGGTAATGCTATTGAGATTAGAAAGGTTCATTACGAAGGTTCTCCTGCAATTACTAGATATTTTGATCCCTACGCTGGTACAGGTGATGGTTCTTATAATATGTTAGATAGTTTTGGTTTTGGTAATAGCTCACCCGCCGTTCAGTTTATGATGATGCCAATGTATGCTGACATATTAAAAGTTCAAGCTATTGAGTTTAATGACCAAATAAGAAAATCTGCTTATTCATTTGAATTAAGAAATAATAAATTAAGAATTTTTCCTAATCCTACAAGCACCTATACACTTCACTTTGATTACATAGTGAAGAAGGATAGGAATAATACATTACAAGGAACATCAGACGGTGTAATAACGGACTTCTCAAATGCTCCTTTTAATAATATGACTTTCGCTAATATTAATGAAGTAGGAAAACAATGGATTAAGAAGTATGGATTGGCTCTATGTAAAGAGTTATTGGGAACAATACGAAGTAAGTATGCTTCACTCCCAATACCTGGCGCAGAAACAACATTAGATGGTGATACGTTAAGAACAGAAGCGGCTACTGAAAAAGAAACATTAGTAACACAATTAAGAGAAATGTTAGAACAAATGAGTCGAAAAGCTCTTTTAGAAGCAGATAAGGATGAAGCTGAATTTCTAAATGAGAAATTAAATAAAGTTCCAATTCCAATTTTTATAGGATAATAATATGGCTGGTAGATTTTTACCTCAAAGAGATGTTAATTTAGTAACACGAGTTACTAAAGAACTTGTCGGAGATAAACAAAACAACAAAGATGGTTTAATAAACCAAGAGTGTGTAATATACAAACCATCACTTCAGGAGTCTGTAACCAATATGTATGGTGAGGCTGCTGGTGGTAAGAAGGTATATAAGAATGGAGTTCAGATGAACGCATTAATAGATGCTGAAGATTTTGATTTCAACACAGATGACTTTGGACCTGATGCTAATCAAACAGCAACATTCTCATTCCTACGACAATCTTTCATAGATGCTTCAATGGTATTGGAGATAGGCGATTTAATAGATTGGAACTATGGATACTTTGAAGTTGGTACTATAAATGAGAATCAGTTAATAGGTGGACAATTTGACCAAAACTATTCAGTTATAGCAAACTCTTTCTTAGTTAGAAAGAGTTCTATACAGATAGAAAGAGTTAGGAGTATATAATGGCTCGTAAAAAACCAATACCTCGTTCTGCTAGAAAAGAAATTAATCGTGGAACGTTAAGGTCTAGAGGATCAGACAATACTAAGAACCTGTCAGTAGGGTTAATGGATATCGATGGTGCTATTATGTTTTACTTCAATAATGTAATAAAACCTGTCGTTCAAGAAAATGACGAAAGTGTAAAAGTTCCAATTATGTATTCTAATCCTGAAAGATGGAATACTATACAGAAAGAAGGTTATCTTTTAGACAATAAGAAACAACTTATACTACCATTAATAGTATTCAAAAGAACATCGATTGAAAAGGATGATAGCTTAGGAGTAGATAAATTAAATCCCCAAGACCCAAAGTTATTTTATACCTTTCAAAAAAAATATTCTAAAGAAAATAGATACGATAATTTTGCTGTGCAACAAGGTTTAAACAAAACTAAAGAACTTTATACCGTGGCCGTTCCTGATTATGTAAGCGTAACCTACGAATTTATAGTTTGGACATCTTATACAGAACAGATGAATAAGATAATTGAAAAGATTATTTTTAGTGAAGGTTCTTATTGGGGAGAAGATGGAAAATTTAAATTTAGAACTTCCATAGATAGTTATACAGATGCTAGTGAATTTTCAGTAAACTCTGAAAGAATTATAAAAACTAACTTTACAGTTACATTAAAGGGATATCTAATACCAGAAGAATTTAATAATATAGTTACAACACAGAAACATTTAACTCCAAAAAGAATATTGATTGGTGATGATGTTAGTGTAAATCTTACTGATTTGGTTGGTAGTAGAGATACAAGAGATGTCAAAATATCAGTAAGTAAAACTACAGGCGCAGGCGGCGGTGGTTTAGAAAATCCTTTTAGTATAGCTAATGGTATTGGAGTTTCAGTAACTAATGCTGGTCAATTTGATGGAACTGCTAATAGAACATTTACTTTCAATATAGGTCAGGACGTAGGAACTTCCAGTACAGTACAATTTAATAATGTTACTGCTTCAAATGCAGTTCATATTGGTCCTTCATCATTTGAAATATCGCAAAGAGATGATGGTAAAGCACAGGTAAGTACAGATTGGGTTGTACAGGGTGATATTATAGCAGAAAATTACATAGTATCTTCTTCTGTAACTCGCATGACCACTTCTTTTAGCGAAGGTAATACAGCATTTGGCGACACCATTGACGATACGCACATATTTTCAGGTTCAGTAAATATTACAGGCTCATTAGTATTAAATGGTAGTGAAATTGCTGCTGCTAGTGATTCAGATTTGTATTTGAGAAAACAATTTGTTAAAAAAGCTGCCTCAATATCAATACCATCAACTGCAAGTTTTACTGCTATTACGGCATCTGCTCCTACTGGTATTGCTAATACAACTGAAAATGATTTCGTATTCTTTATAAATGGGCAATATATGGAACATGATGCCCTAACAATACAACAAGCTGGTTCTAACTTTTTACTAAAAGTAGATACTGATAGTATAGGTTATGATTTGGAGGCTGATGATGAGATTATTGCTTCTGGTAAATTTAATTCTTAAAATAAATCCTTACTTCCACCTTTCTTTTACTAATTGTTGATATTTATAAGTATGAGAAAACGTCATTGGAAAGATAGAAAGAATAGAAAATGTCCTGATTGTAGTAAAGTAATTTATTACTCCAGAAAAGATTCCTTTGATAGAGCAGTAGGTAATAATACAGTTTGTAAGTCTTGTGCTCAGATGGATAGAAAGTTAGCTATGGCTACGATTGAAAAGATGAAACAACCTAAGACTGTAGAGCATAAAAAGAAGATTTCTAAATCTATGAAAGTGAGATGGGAAAATCTAAAACGAGAGAAAAAACATGGCTTTATTAGACAGTAAACAATTAAACCCTAGACTTACAGGTTCATTTACCCTTTCAGGTAGTCTGATTACAGACTCAGCTTCTACTGGTTCTTTTGGACATTTAAATGTAGCTGGTAATACTAATTTAGTTGGCGATTTAACTCTTGGTGGTAACATTCAAATTGGAGATTCTTCGGGAGACTCTATAACAATAGACGCCGACTTAACCTCAAATATAATTCCAAACGTAGACAGCACTTATGATTTGGGTACATCTGTAAAAAATTGGAGATTTGGTTACATAGAACAAATAGTTGGTCAGTCTGTAGTTACATCTGGAAACGTAAGTGGTTCAGTAACTTCAACTGGCTCATTTGGAACATTAGAAACGAGTGGTGTGATTAACGCTAGTGGAAGAATTTTTGAACAAGGAACATCGGTAATAGACCATGCTACGGCGATGGCTATTGTATTTGGAGGATAATAATGGCTAATACTTTTAAAAATGCTGGGGTTGCTGTTGGGAGTAGTGCTACTACTATTTATACTGCACCTGGCAGTACAACAGGAGTTATTCATGCAGTCTACATCAGTAATGTAGATGGAACGAATGATGCAACAATAGATTTGTATGTAACAGATACAAGTGCTGGTTCTGATTTCTATATTATGAAAACAGTAGATGTACCA
>ERZ651776.2758-NODE-2758-length-18496-cov-4.541778_pt1 | contig 18496 bp, 7 predicted proteins | sample MGYA00514761_ERZ651776 | MGnify/ENA metagenome assembly ERZ651776 | reverse complement strand
TTAAGACAGCAGATGGTTCGTGTTCAGCATACTCTTGGACTAAATAAAGGAGTAATAATGGATGGAAGAGATATTGGTACAGTTGTTTTTCCAAAAGCAGAATTAAAATTTTTTCTTGAAGCAACGATGGAGCTTAGAGCTAAAGGACGTTTTGATGAGTTATCAAAAATTAGAAAATACAGAGAATCTATTCCAGATTGGATGGATGCGGTTGGAGAAAAAGCATTAGGAAAACAATGGGATAAAGAGCTTGCTGCATTAAATACACAAGCACCCGTGGTATTAAGAGCCAATAGCCTTAAAACAACGCCTAAAGATTTACGTAATGTGCTTGCCGATCAAGACATAGATACAAAACTTGTTGATGGCTACCCTGATGCTGTGGAGTTAATAGAACGTAAGAATGTATTTACTTCAGAAGCATTTAAAAATGGTTTTTTTGAAGTACAGGATGCTTCTTCTCAACGTGTTGCTCGTTTTCTAGATGTACAACCTACGATGCGTGTTGTTGATACTTGTGCAGGTGCAGGAGGTAAAACACTACATCTTGCCGCACTGATGGAAAACAAAGGGCAAATCATTGCAATGGATATCTATGAAGGAAAGCTTAAAGAACTGAAAAGACGTGCGAAGCGTGCTGGAGCTCATAATATAGAAACCCGTGTAATTGATACGACCAAAGTGTTCAAAAAACTGTACGGTAAGGCTGATCGAGTTTTAATAGATGCTCCTTGTACAGGATTAGGAACCATAAAAAGAAGCCCAGATCTAAAATGGAAACTTCAACCAGACTTTGTTCAAAAAGTAATTGACCGTCAAGCAGAACTTTTACAATCGTATAGTAAAATTGTAAAGCCTGGAGGAAAAATGGTGTATGCAACCTGTTCTATATTGCCTCAAGAAAATCAAGAACAAATCAAATCTTTTTTAGCTACTGAAGAAGGAGTTCATTTTTCTCTTGAAAAAGACCAAACAATAAGTCCAGCAAAAACTGGATATGATGGATTCTATATGGCTTTGCTTTCGCGAAAAGCGTAAAAACTTTAAAAAAACATGAAAAAACTAGTACTCCTATTTATTACTATTTGTATAACATCACTAAACGCACAACAACCTTATTATGACGATGTAGATCTCACACTTACAGGACAAGATTTATATTGGGAATTACAACTGAAACTTTCTTCTTTTAATGAAGATTATAATTATGGAGATGTGAGAGATTCTTTTTTAATTACAGATCTAGATCCTACCAATAGTAATGATGTATTATTAGTGTATGGTTTTAATGATACTGATGGTGATTGTACTACGGATAGGACTAGAGATAAGGATAATTTTGGAGGAGATAATTGCGAGTATAATCGTGAACACGTATTTCCAAGGAGTAGATCAGTGCCTCCTATGGGAGATGCTGTAAACAGTGCAACTGGTATTGTTGCAGATCCGCATAATTTACGTCCTAGTGATGTACAACGCAATGGAAATCGTGGCTCTAAAAGATTTGACGATGGTTCTGGAAATTCTGGAGATGTAAATTCTGGAAATTGGTATCCTGGAGATGAATGGAAAGGAGATGTTGCTCGTATTATTATGTATATGTATGTACGGTATGGAGAACAGTGTCTTCCTGAATTTACAGGAATAGGTCCTACTGAAGATGGAACAGATATGCTTCAAGTTTTTCTAGATTGGAATGTAGAAGATCCTGTATCAGCTGTAGAAGATCAACGCAATCCACAATTAGAGATTGAATACGGGAGTCGTAATCCTTTTATTGATAATCCTAGTTTTGCTACCTTAATATGGGGAGGAACTCCAGCCGAAGATCGTTTTGATCTTTTAAGTACAGATAGTTTTGAAACTACTGTTGTTACTATTTATCCAAATCCAGCCACAAACGTTGTCACGATAACAGCCACTCAAGTATTGCAAGATATTAGACTATATGATCTCACTGGTAAAGTTGTATTAGAAATTCCATCTGATATGACAACAACCAAAACCATAGAAACTTCAAATTTATCTTCTGGCATATACCTGATGCGCATGCAAAATAATGTGCAGAAGTTAATTATTAAATAGTTTTCTCTTAGTTACTATGGAGACTTTACAACATAAAAAAGGCGAGCATTGCTCGCCTTTTTTATGTTGTAAAATATTCTTTTACTGCACGATAACTCTTGCTGTTTTATATCCTTGAGGATTTCTACTACCAAGACGTATTAAGTACACTCCAGATGCCATAGCGTTCAAATCTAATGTAATACCATAGCCATTATTTCTTCTTGAAATTTGCTTATAAGTAAGCTGTTGCCCAAGAGTGTTGTATACTGCCATAAATAATAGACCATCAAACGTAGTTGTCAAGTCTACATCAAAACGATTATTCCCTAACGTACTTACCACTAAATCTCCATCTTGAATAGCTTGCTCTTCTACACTCAACGTACCCGTAATATTAGCTGTATAATCATTAGTCCTACCAAAAGCCAAATTACCACAAGGGTCTAATACATTACCCGCAGTACTTTCGTCTTCTCCTCTTAGTCTCATTCTATGTGTACCATTCGTAACTGCTGGAATAGACTCAAAATCAACTGTAAATGTAAAATCAGTATTTGCATTAGCTACAAAATCATTGGCAACTAATTCTTCTGTTTCAAAAATACCATTATCATTAAAGTCAATCCATAATGCATATACAGAATCATTAAAGCCCATTTGTAATATCCCTTCAAACGGATTATCATTTAAAACAAAGTTGAATACAATATCTGTATCATCACTATATCCTGCTGGTGAACTTCCACAATTGGTGGTGATATCTTGATCTGCTAGTGCAAACTGTGTAACTCCGTCATCAAATCCGGCGCAGTTAGAGGTAGGTTGACAAAGATTATTTTGTATGGTCTCACATGTAGAATCATTTGATGGATCTCCATCATTAGTTAAAACTGTTGAAGCACAAAGTACATATTCTTGAAAAGCAGATATGTCTATGGTTTGTGCAAATGTGTACTCTATTGTTTCTCCAGAAACAACAGGCCCAGCAACAACTTCTGTAATCATTGTACCATCTAAATCATACGTTACATCAAAATTTGATTGAACTGAAGTTCCAAAATTTTCTATTACAATGGTTACCGATTCTGCATCTGAAAGGTTTTCTCCTGATTCTGGAGCTGTAATTGCTATAACACCTAGATCATTTGCAAACAGATGTTTTACCATTTCTGTAGTACAATTATTACTTTCAAATTGATCTCCTGTTAGGTCTGTACAAACTGTAACATCGTATGTTTGTCCTTCTGTCGATAAGTCTACCGTTTGCGTAAATGTATAATTTACAGAAGTTCCCGCAGAGATCGTTCCTGTAAAAACTTCATTAGCAACCACCATATTATCAACACTAAGTGTTACGGGTACATTTGATATATCTTCTATCCCAAAATTTCTAATCTCTATCTCTACACTTTCAGTGCTTGTTAACGTACCGTCCATTGGAGATATAATGGCACTTATTCCTGCATCTATTTCAAAACCATTAGAAAGACGAAAAGAAGCAATACCAGTTACCCAAAAGTTATTTGATGAAAAATACTCTGCAGTATGCCAAAATGTAAAGTTATCTGGATCCATCGTAAGCTGAGAATAATCCCCAAAACGATTTGTCGTTGATTGTACCCCTACGCCATTTACAATAGTCTCTTCTGGAAGTGTCATTGTTCCTAAGGGATCATCTGCAAATCTTCCTGTATACGCAATACCTACTGGCATATCTTCACTTCCGATATTGAAAGCAAGACCTATATTTCCTTGTGCATCTATAGCACCACTTCCCATAAAACGACTATTACCATCTCCTGGCGCATACGTTCCTTCTTGGTGAACAGTCCAATCATTAGTATCATTGTTTCGCAATTCAACCCAACGGATTCCGGCGGTTGTATTATCTCCCAAAGCATCAACATTAAAAGTCACCAACCAAGAATTATGGTTCTCAAAAGGTCTATAATGAGCAGCATAAGAGATCACTCCTGTGATCATATCAAGGCGCTGGTTAGTTCCTGGTTGCTGTAATTCTCCATTACCAAATGGAGCTAGAAAGGAATCAAACGGAGATAAAGGAATTTCAAGCGGTGCAGATACTGTGGAATTTCCGGGTGTATCAAAATCGATATCAAGTTCCCATACTTTTAAATGGTCAAAGGCTGCTCCCCAACCGTCATCTTGTAAATATGTAATGTATCCTGGCGTTGAAGGATCAAAGTCTGTCCCCAGAAGATATGCAGGCTCTGGGCTAAAAACTGTATTTGGATTATTGATAACACCTGGTAAGTTAAAACCAAAAATTTGAGGATCATCGCCCCCTGCTATCATAACATCTCTTTCAAGTGCATATACATTTTCACCACCCTTATTGGCAGTCATGTAATAGGCATCATGCCATACCGCATAATGAGGGTAATCTGGAAAGGAATCTAAAGGGAATTCATATAAAAAATAAGAGCCTGTTGGATCTGGAGTCTCAGAAATAGCAATAGCAAGTCCGTTATTAGAAGTATTAAATTGACTCACAAACCAACGGTCTGCCAATTGATCATACATAATTATTGGATCTCCACTGTTTTGTCCATCTCCTATAAAGTTTCCTAAAGAAGTAGGCCCAGCAAGCACATTTCCTGATTTATCAAAAATCTTAACAACAACATTTACAGCATGGACATAATGATTAGGCCCTACTGCTCCAGATGGATCTGGAGGTAGTGCACCTCCTTCGGCTGCTGTAATTCCAACAAAATTTTGATCAAGAGTACGCTGCTGTAAAGCCATATTGACTGTAGACTGTCGTATAGGATCTTCCCCAACAGGAAGAGAATTTTCACTAACATATCCATTTACAGGAAAATTATTAGGTACAATTCTGTAATCTGTCTTACCGTCAGGAGCTTCTGTTATAAGAGGAAAATCACGTAATGGTATTGTTTTTCCAAGGAAAGTACCTTGTCCGATACTTCCAGGTGGCGTAGTATCCTGTGCAAATAAATGTATGGTGGCTAGTAAAGCCAATACATATAAAATAGTTTTTTTCATAAGAAATAAGTTGAATGAAGTTTTGTTACTATATAAACAACTAAGGTATAATTTTCCCTACCTAATTAAATAATATATTTAAAGAATTGAAGATCGGCTTTTATCTATACTGAGTGTATTCATTGGATTTTGAAAAAACACATATTTGAATCTTTTGATAAGCAGATTATAAATTTAAGCTCTTTGTTATTAATGGTATGTAGCTTTTATACGCTTTCGCGAAAGCGTACTCAATAAAAAAAGGTGAGCAATGCCCACCTTTTTCATAACTGTATGTTAAGTTCTATTTTACTAGAATCTTCTCTGTTTTAAATCGGCTTGATCCTATCGCCATCATTTTCACAAAGTAAACACCCGATGCAACATTAGACATATCTAATGCTACTCTAAATGTATTTCCTTCTTTTTGTACTTTCTTATACTTTAACTGTTGACCTAGTGAATTATATACGCCAATAAAAACGTTTCCTTCTAACGTTGAAGTTAATGCAACGTCAAAGTATTCATTATCTAAAGTAGCTATCGTGAATGTTGAATTTGCAAATGCCATATCATCCAAACCTAAAGTATCATCTATAATGACGGTATAATCTTGTACTTCTCCAAATGCAAAACTAGAACACGCATTGTTGATATCACCACTGGCAGAACTATCTATTGCTTTTGCTCTTAAAATGTGACTTCCAATAGGTGATCCTGGAGGAATTACTAAATTAAAATCTTCGAGAACACCAGCTTGTTGAAAGAATTCACCTGCAATGAGTTGCTCTGAAGTTTCAAAATCTCCATTATCATTAAAATCAATCCACACAGATAACACCTCTACACCTGGTCCGCCAGCCCAATTTTGCTGTGCTTGCAGGATATATTCGTTTTGACCAGCAACATTACTTAACGTTGTAGATAAGTTTGTTCTATTTGCATATCCTTGAGGACTACTATCTGGCTCTGTATTACATCCATTTCCTCCATCATCTGCACTAATTGTATTCAAAACAAATTGTTTGATCCCATCTATATTACATCCATTTGTAGCTATAGGCATACAAATATTTAATAAATTAATACTAGCTTCATCGTTAGAAGTGTCTTGATCTCCTGATAAATTTGTTTTAGACACAATCGTATGGTTTCCGGCTTCACTAATATCTGCCTGTTCAGCAAATGTAAAACTCACGGTTGCTAATGGAGGTACATTCCCTGTAAAGGTTTCTACTACAGGAGATCCATCATCTAGTATATATTGAACATCAAAGTTTGATTGTGCAGCGCCTCCATAGTTTGTAATATCAATAGTAACATCCTCTACGCCCAACATTCCCGAAGTAGGTGATGTAATTTGGGCTACGCCTATATCATTAGCAAAAAGATGTGTCACTTCAATAGAAGCATCATTATTTATTACTTGTTGATCTCCATCTAGTAGTGTACTCGCAGAAACTACGTAGGTTTGATTTTCTATACTTAAATCTACAGTTGCTGTAAATACATAGTTAGCAGAATCTCCAGCGAGAATCGTACCTGTGAACGTTTCATTAGCGATAAGTACGTCGTCTAATCGTAATTCTAAAGGAATATTCGATTGATCTTCTGTTCCAAAGTTTCTGATTATGACTTCTACGGTTTCTGTAGCCGTAAGATCTCCTGTAGAAGGGGATACAAAACCATTAACGCCAACATCTGTTGCAAAACCATCAGATAGCCTAAATGATGCTATTCTTGTCGCCCAAACATTATTAGATTGGAAGTATTGAGTGGTATGCCAGAATGTAAACTCATTTGGATCCAAAGTCATGTGTGCATAATCTCCAAAACGATTTGAAAAAGTTTGTACACCTGGTCCATCAAAAATAATATTTTCTTCTACAGTCATTTGACCCAACGGATCAGTAGCAAATCGTCCTGTATGACGAATTCCCACTGGCATCGTAGAACCCGCAATGTTGTAAGCCAACCCAATATTACCTTGAGCATCCATAGCAGCACTACTCATAAAACGGCTATTGCCATCATCTGGAGCAAACGTCCCTTCCTGAAAAACAGACCAAGTTGTATTTGCCTCTGTATTACGGAGCTCTATCCAACGTATGCCGGAGGTGTTGTTTCCATCTACATCTACATTAAATGTGATGACCCAAGAGTTATGATCTTCAAAAGTTCTATAATTTGCCATATACGATATAATACCACCTTGACCTGCTAAATCTTGGTCAGTACTAGGTTGATCTATATCTCCAACCCCAAACGGAGCAAATAAAGAATCAAAAGAGTCTACTAGAATTTCTTGTGGATTGGCAGATATGGTAGAGTTGGCTGTATTATCCCAATCTATATTTGCTTCCCATACTAATAAATTATCAGCATCAATATTTCCATTCCAAGAATCATCTTGTAAATACACAAAGAATCCTGGGGTATCGTCTGGATATGCATAACCTGTTAAATTTGCAGATGCAGCACTAAAGATGGTCGTAGGATTTGCAAATTGTCCTGTAAGATTTAGTCCTACGATTTGAGGATCAGAACCACCTGCTAGCATAACATCTCTTTCTAGAACAAAAACCTCTCTAGGATTAAATCCACCTCCACCACCAGTACCATTGGTCGTTAAGTAATATCCGTCTGGCCACACTGAGTAATGTGGATAATCTTCAAATTGTCCACTAAGAAATTCATAAACATTATACGATCCTGTAGGATCTGCTGTTTCTGATATTCCAACGACTAATGATAGTGCACCAGCACCAAATTGACTTACCAGCCATCTGTCTGCTAATTGATCGTATAAAATGATAGGATCCCCATTATTAGCATTATTCCCTAAAAATGTACCTAAAGCTACAGGACCTACAAGTAAACCTCCTGTTTTATCATATATTGAAATTGCTGAGTTGACAGCTTGTGCATAGTGATTAGGTCCTACAGCTCCCGTAGGATCTGGTGGTATAAAACCAGACTGAGTTCCATTTATACCAGGAAAGTTAGCTTCAATAGCATTATTAGCCTGTAAAGGTCCCATTTCTCGTTGTAGCGTAGCTTCAGAACTAGATAGTCCTTCTACTAAATTTTCAAACGAACCTTCATAACGGTTAGGAACTATAGTGAGTTCTTCAATTCCAAAATTATGATTTTGTAACGTAGCAAAATCTCTAAGAGGCACTGTTTTACCCTTATAAATAGCTTGCGATGTGGAACTAGGTCCCTGTGTTTCTTGCGCATAGACTCCTAAACTAATAAAGAGCATCAACACAAATAATGTTGTGGATTTTTTCATGAATTTGTAGTTTTTATAGTAAATAGTAGCGAAAATAAACATATATCATAATAAAATCTTAATTATTTCTTAATAATTAAGAGAATTTATAAAATCCCAGTATAGATCAAAGAGGTTAAAAACATGTTTATAATATATGTAAGCAATCCTATTTAATCGTGCATATTTTAGCTAAAAAATGTAAATTTGCTGTTTATTTAACATCACAGACTACCTGTATGATTTACTTCTTCGGAAACCCAAAAGAAACTGTATTTGCAGTTCAATGCAACCAAGATTTAACGCAAGAAGATAGCCTAAAGCTACTATGGCTTTTTGGTAATCAGCCTAAGATAGAAGCGTCCACAATAGACGCTTTTTTTATTGGACCTCGTGCTACGATGATTACACCTTGGAGTACCAATGCTGTAGAAATCACCCAAAATATGGGTATTGATCATATCATAAGAATAGAAGAATTCACTTCGTCATCAGAAAATGATATAGCTTTTGATCCTATGATTTCTCAAAAATACACAAGCCTTCATCAAGATATTTTTACCTTCAATATAGAGCCCGAAGCCATCATAGAATTAGATGATATAAGCGCCTATAATGAGCAAGAAGGTCTCGCTCTTAATGAAGAAGAAGTTCTCTATTTAGAAACTGTTTCCAAAAAAATAGGAAGAAAACTTACTGACTCCGAAGTGTTTGGTTTTAGTCAGGTAAATTCGGAGCATTGCCGTCATAAAATATTTAATGGCACCTTTGTGATAGATGGAGAAGAAATGCCTTCTTCCCTATTTAAATTGATCAAAAAGACAGCAGCAGAAAACCCTAATACGATTGTTTCGGCTTACAAAGATAATGTTGCTTTTATAGAAGGACCGCGCGTGACACAATTTGCACCTAAAACAGCAGATAAGCCCGATTTCTATCAAGAAACCATATTTGATAGTGTGATTTCGCTTAAAGCGGAAACCCATAATTTCCCCACAACAGTAGAACCTTTTAATGGAGCTGCTACAGGATCTGGAGGAGAAATACGAGATCGTCTTGCTGGCGGAAAAGGATCATTACCACTCGCAGGGACAGCCGTATATATGACTCCGTATTCTAGATTGCAAGAAGATAGACCTTGGGAAGAAAACATGCCTGCTAGAAAATGGTTATACCAAAATCCCATAGACCTCTTAATAAAAGCATCTAATGGCGCTTCAGACTTTGGAAATAAGTTTGGACAACCCCTCATTGCTGGGTCAGTACTTACGTTTGAGCACCAAGAAGAAGGACGCAGATTAGGCTATGATAAAGTCATCATGCAAGCGGGAGGTATCGGCTATGGAAAAAAAGACCAAGCGCTAAAAGACACCCCTAAAGAAGGTGATAAAATCGTAATCTTAGGAGGTGAAAATTACCGTATCGGAATGGGAGGTGCCGCTGTATCTTCGGCAGATACTGGAGCATTTAGTTCTGGTATTGAGCTAAACGCTATACAACGCTCGAATCCTGAAATGCAAAAACGTGCTGCAAATGCGATACGCGGACTCGTAGAAAGTGAAGAAAACCCGATTGTTTCTATACATGATCACGGAGCAGGAGGACATTTAAATTGTCTTTCAGAACTAGTAGAAGAAACAGGAGGGCTTATAGATCTTGATCAACTTCCAGTAGGAGATAAAACCTTATCGGCAAAAGAAATTATTGGTAATGAATCACAAGAACGTATGGGACTTGTGATTGGTGAAAAAGATATGGAAATGCTTAAGCGGATTTCAGAACGTGAGCGCTCCCCTATGTATGAAGTAGGAGAAGTAACTAACGATCATCGTTTTGCATTTGTAAGTAAGTCTACTAGAAAATCTCCTATGAATCTTGCTTTAGAAGATATGTTTGGTAGTTCGCCAAAAACAGTGATGGTTGATAAAACGATTCATCGTACCTATAAAAATCCAACCTATCAATTAGAGCACTTTCATGAGTATCTAGACCAAGTGCTTCAACTAGAAGCCGTAGGTTGTAAAGACTGGCTTACCAATAAAGTAGATCGTTGTGTAGGTGGGCGCGTTGCCAAACAACAATGTGCAGGTCCCTTACAACTTCCGCTTAACAATGTTGGAGTGATGGCACTTGATTATAAAAGTACAGAAGGGATCGCTACGTCCATCGGACACTCTCCCGTAAGCGGACTTATTGATCCTGTTGCTGGAAGTAAAAATAGTATTGCTGAAGCCCTGACAAACATAGTATGGGCGCCACTTACAGACAATCTAAAGTCTGTAAGTCTCTCTGCCAACTGGATGTGGCCGTGTAAAAATGAAGGTGAAGATGCACGTTTATACAAAGCCGTTCAAGCGATTTCTGACTTTGCTATCAACTTAGGAATCAATGTTCCTACAGGAAAGGATAGCCTTTCTATGAAACAAAAATATCCTGACGGAGATGTGATTGCACCGGGTACGGTAGTGATTTCGGCGGCGGGAAGTTGTCTTGATATTAATAAGGTTGTAGAACCTGTCTTAAGAAAAGGCGGAGGAAGTATCTATTATATCAATATGTCTCAGGATTCCTACAAACTAGGAGGATCTAGCTTTGCGCAAGTATGCAAGACTATCGGAAATGAAGCACCTTCTGTTATGGATGATTCCGCTTTCGCGAAAGCGTTCCATACCCTACAACATCTTATCAAAAAGGATTTGATTTTAGCAGGACATGACGTGGCAAGTGGAGGATTAATCACCACATTATTAGAAATGTGTTTTGCAGATACAGAACTAGGCGCTACTATAAATTTATCTGATTTAGGAGAAGAAGATCTGATCAAAGTACTATTTGCAGAAAATGCAGGTGTGGTTTTTCAAGCAAGAAATGAAAGCGTCGAAACTATTTTAAAAGAGCAAGGCGTTTCTTTTTCAAAAATTGGAACCGCCACACAGGGTGACACCTTAGAAATAAAAAATCACGGTGTTGAGTTAGGACTTACCGTATCTTCTTTACGAGATACTTGGTATAAAACATCGTACTTATTAGATAGTAAACAAACAGCAAATGGTCTGGCTAAAGAACGATTTGACAACTATAAAACACAACCACTATTTTATATGTTTCCTGGACATTTTACAGGAAAACGTCCGCAAATAGATACAAGCAGACCAAGACCTAAAGCAGCAATCTTAAGAGAAAAAGGAAGTAACTCTGAAAGAGAGATGGCAAATGCGATGTATCTAGCTGGTTTTGATGTGAAAGATGTACACATGACCGATTTGATTTCTGGAAGAGAAACCCTAGAAGATATTCAATTTATAGGTGCTGTAGGTGGTTTTTCTAATAGTGACGTATTAGGATCTGCAAAGGGATGGGCAGGAGCTTTCTTATATAATGAGAAAGCAAACAAAGCGCTCAAAAACTTCTTTGCAAGAGAAGATACTATGTCTATCGGGATCTGTAATGGATGTCAACTATTCTTAGAATTGGATCTTATTAATCCTGAGCATGAGCAATTATCAAAAATGACGTATAATGACTCTAAGAAACATGAGAGTGGCTTTGTAAGTGTGATTATTGCGAATAATAGTAAGAGTATTATGTTGGCATCGTTAGCAGGGACTTCGCTAGGCGTTTGGATCAGTCATGGAGAAGGTAAATTTAACCTCCCTATGCAAGAATATGAATACAATGTTGTAGCAAAATACGATTACCATGGATATCCTGGAAATCCAAATGGATCTGACTATGATACCGCAATGCTTTGTGATAAAACAGGACGTCATCTCGTTACGATGCCACATATAGAACGTTCGATTTTTCCTTGGAACTGGCCACATTATATGTATGGAAGACAAGATGAAGTGTCGCCTTGGTTAGAAGCATTTGAAAATGCTCGCAGATGGATTGAATTAAAAAATTCTAAATAAAACAAGGCAACGGTAGGAATACAGAGCGTTGAATTGTTTTATAATATGTACAGTATACAAACCCCTGAATTAATGAAAAAAGCCTATTTGATCGTATTTCTATTTTCTTTTTTTGCAATTAGTGCACAAGAGAAATTAGAAAAATACCAACGAGCTAAAATATCTTTTAATCAAGATAGTGACCTATCACGATTACAACAACTTGATATCCCCGCAGATCATGGAATTAAGAAAAAAGATCACTTCATTATTTCTGATTTTTCTGTCAGTGAACTTGAGCGTGCACACCTTAATGGATTCCAAGTAGAGGTCTTGATTGATGATGTAAGACAACACCTCGCCGAACAAAATAGACAAAACATCCCTTTGCAGAGAAATGCAAGTTGTAATCAAAACACGGGAGAAAACTATCCTACACCAGATAATTTCAATTTAGGCTCTTTAGGAGGATATATGACGTATCAAGAATTTCTAGATGAACTTGACGATATGCATGATTTATATCCCAACTTAATCACAGCTAGAGACGGAATCAGTGATTTTTTAACCGAAGGACAACCTGATAACTCTGTAACACCTTCTATAGGTGGAAATAGAATTGAATGGGTGAAAATAAGTGATAACCCAAACGACAACAGTGAAGGCGAAGCGCAACTATTATATACAAGTATTCATCATGCCCGTGAGTTTGCAACACTTTCGGAATTAATCTTCTATATGTGGTATCTATTAGAGAACTATGATACCAATCCTGAAATACAAAGCATCTTAAATAATACAGAATTGTATTTTGTGCCTGTTGTAAATCCAGATGGATATTTATACAATCAGGTATTGGATCCTTCAAACGGTCAAGGGTTCTGGCGTAAAAACAGAAAAAATGGAAACGGTGTTGATAATAACCGTAACTACAATTACCATATTAATGGAGATCCAAATAATGGTTCTTGGGGTGGACCTGGAGCTTCAGCAAATCCAGATTCAAGTACATATCACGGTCCTGCTCCTTTTTCTGAAATAGAAAACCAAGCCATCAAATGGTTTGTAGAACAGCACGACTTTGTCATTGCCTTAAATAATCACTCTTTTGGAAGATTATTATATTATCCTTTTGGTTATGCTGATGTAGCAACACCAGATGATGCACTTTATCAAGGAATAGGTGCTGAACTCACCTCTCAAAACGGATATAATGCCCTTAGAGATTCACCATTTTCTGGAGATAGCGACGATTTTATGTATGGCACTGTAGGTACACATGACAAGATATTTGCATTTACACCAGAAATAAATAATGATTTTTATCCTCCTTCAAATCAAATTGAAGATATCGCTAGAGAAATGATGTTCCTTAATCTTACGGCTGCAAAAATGAGCAACAATTATGGAACCCTATCAGATACGTCTTCTCTTTTTATTGATAACACCACACCAAACGCTTCTTTTAATCTTCGCAGATTAGGAATCAATGGATCTGGAGACTTTACCGTAAGTATCAATCCTGTATCTAGCAATATTATATCTGTAGGAAGTCCTGTTACCTTTTCTGGACTTGCCACACTTGAAGATCAAGATGGTACCATAGGCTTTACATTAGCAAATACAATAGCTGCTGGTGAAGCTGTAGAATATGAACTCGTTGTAAATAATGGCTCTTTTGATATTGCTATCGCTGTTTCTAAAATATTTGGAGAATCAGAACAGGTTTTCTTTGATAATGGAAATAGTTCGACGACAAACTTTGAGGCAAATGATTGGGGAGTGACTACTATTATTTTTGAATCCGCGCCAACATCTATTACAGACTCTCCAAATGGAAATTATAGCAATAATGAAAACTCTTCTATTGTTATCAACACACCTATCGATTTAACCGAAGCCGTATCGGCATCTGTTTCTTTTTATGCTGCATGGGAAATAGAAAATACATGGGATTATGTGCAGTTTGAAATCTCGACAGATAATGGAGCTACTTGGATTCCGCAATGTGGTAATTTTACAACAGAAGGAACCAATATACAACCTGCGGGAGAGCCATTATATGACGGAACACAGCCTGACTTTGTGTTAGAAGAAATTTCGCTTTCGGAGTATCTTGGAGAAGAAATCATTGCCCGATTCCAATTAGTTTCTGATGGTGAGGTAAGACGGGATGGATTTTATTTTGATGATCTAGAATTTCTAGTGATCAATCAAGAAGAATTATCTGTAGGTGAGAATATTCTTCAAGGATTTACTGTGTTTCCAAACCCAGTAAGAGACTTCTTAACCATTCAAGCACCACAAGGCGAATACACGACAACTATTTATAACATACAGGGGCAACGTGTATCTGAAACAGCAACACATATTGGAAATGCACAATTAGATTATAGCAGCTATGCAAAAGGGATTTACTTTATAAAAATAACCTCCAATAATGCTATAAAAACAATCAAGGTGATCAAAGAGTAAGCTTTTGCGACATCTATAAAATCTATAAAAGCCTAACGCGAACGTTAGGCTTTTCTTTTTTTCACACGCCTTCTTATTGCCTTTTGGATAAGCCTTAGTATAACTCATTTATTTAAAGAGGTATGCATTTCGAAAAATATCCTACAGGATTTTAACATAATCTCATTAAATACCATCATTTTTTCATATTTTGCATGATAAATTATAGTATATGGAAATTACGAGACTTTTTGATTTCCCTTATTACCAGTTAGAGAAAAATAATATCTCTGATGCTCTTTGCACAAAGAAAAATGGTGTTTGGGAAGCTACTTCAACTCAAGAATATATAAACAAAGCAAATGCGTTGAGTCGTGGGTTATTGCGTTTAGGTGTAAAACCAAATGATAAAATTGCACTGATATCCATGAACAATAGAACAGAATGGAATATTTGTGATATTGGAATACTCCAACTAGGAGCACAAAATGTACCTATTTATCCTACCATTTCTATGGAGGACTATGCGTATGTTTTAAATCATTCTGAATCGACCTACTGTTTTGTTTCTTGTGCTGAAGTGCATGGAAAGATTTCTGCTATTATGGATCAAGTTCCTTCATTGAAAGCCGTGTATTCTTTTGATGAATTAGATGCCTGTGATCATTGGACAAAGGTTCTAGAACTTGGCGCAGATGAGAGCAATCAAGATGAAGTAGAAAAGCTAAAAAGTAATGTCAAGACGGACGATTTAGCTACGCTTATATACACTTCTGGTACTACTGGAAGACCTAAAGGAGTGATGCTATCTCATAAAAATATAGTAAGTAATGCATTGGCAAGTTCACATAGACTTCCTATTCCAGATCACGATGTCCGTGCGTTAAGTTTCCTTCCTGTATGTCATATCTATGAACGTATGTTGATGTATTTATATCAATACCTGAGCGTGTCTATTTACTTTGCAGAGTCCTTAGAAACGATAAGTGACAACCTTAAAGAAGTAAAACCTGTAGTCATGACTGCTGTACCTAGACTTTTAGAAAAGGTATATGATAAAATTATAGCAAAAGGAGCTGATCTTTCTGGGATCAAAAAAGCGCTGTTCTTTTGGGCGGTTAAAATTGGATTACAATATAAACCGTATGGAGAAAATGGATGGTGGTATGAAAAAAAATTAGCTCTTGCACGTAAACTTATTTTTTCTAAATGGAAAGAAGGATTAGGAGGAAATCTACAACTTATCGCTTCGGGTAGTGCGGCGTTACAACCAAGACTTGCTCGTATTTTTAATGCCGCAGAAATGGGTATTATGGAAGGATACGGACTTACAGAAACATCGCCAGTATGCTCTGTAAATGATATGCGTAATGGCGGTTTTAGAGTAGGCACTGTAGGAAAGCTACTCCCAGGTGTTGAAGTAAAAATAGCCCAAGATGGAGAGATTCTTGTAAAAGGACCTAATGTGATGTTAGGATACTATAAAGATCAAGAAAAAACAGATGAAGTCATTAAAGATGGATACTTCCATACGGGAGATATTGGAGAGATTGATAGCGATGGCTTCTTAAAAATAACCGATCGTAAAAAAGAGATGTTTAAAACATCGGGAGGTAAATATGTAGCACCTCAATTACTCGAGAATAGATTTAAGCAAACCTTATTTATAGAACAAATCATGGTTGTAGGTGATGGCGAAAAAATGCCAGCAGCATTGATACAACCTAACTTTGATTTCTTAACCGATTGGGCAGACAAGAAGGGAATTACCTATACAGATCACGCAGATCTTATTGCTAAAGAGCGCGTCGTAGAACGGTATCAAAAAGAAGTTGATCTAGCAAATGAGACCTTTGCAAAATGGGAAAAAGTAAAACAATTTCGTTTAACACCAGATATTTGGTCTGTAGAAGATGGACACCTCACTCCTACTATGAAGCTAAAACGCAAAATCATTAAAGAAAAATATATGGCATTATATAATGATATATATGGTCATACAGAATAAATGATAACACATACCTGAAGACAAAAACTCCGTTACAATAGTGTGACGGAGTTTTTTTATGCCTTATAAGTACTTGCTTTTTTTGCTTTCGCGAACCTGCCTCGCCAGCAAGTAGGAGCAGAAATACAATAAAAAACTAAAATAATAGTTACATAACTATAAAAATAGTTGTTTAACTAAAAAAATCGTTATACATTTACTTTGTGAAGAGTCATCCTCTTAAAATAGGAATCTTATCAAGATATCAATCAGAAAGTATTCAATCATTAAAAGTTACCCGCCTATGCGGGCAGAAATATGGAAAAATTAACAAATAAAGAAGAAGAGATTATGCACGCCTTATGGCAATTAGAAAAAGCTTTTGTAAAAGAAGTGGTTTCTGAGTTACCTGAAGGAAATCACTATAATACCGTATCAACTATTGTGCGTAATCTTGAAGAAAAGGGATATGTGGCTCATACTGCTTATGGAAAAACACATCAATATTATCCTGTGGTTACTATAGAATCTTATCGTAAACAATTTATGCAAACAGCAACGCAAAAGTATTTTGACAGCTCTTACAAAGAGGTCGTTTCATTTTTTGCAAAAGAAGAAAAGATTTCTGCTACTGAATTAAGAGAAATTCTAGCCATTATTGAAAACAAAGAAAGTAAAGCGTAGTTTATTATCAAGAACTCTCCATTCTAAGAGCAAATTAAAAACGTATGGAAACATTCATTTACATCACAAAGAGCATAGCCATCCTCTCTATATTTTATGTCATCTATCGGATCGTGCTACAAAAAGACACTTTTTTTTCGGCGAACAGACATTATTTATTGTCTGGCATTATCGCAGCCTTCATTGTTCCTTTTATACAGTACACACATACCACATATAGAGACATTCCTATTCTAGATACTTCTATGATGGAAAATACGTCGTTTGTCGCTACTGTTGCGACAAGTATGCAACCACCACAAGAAGCCATTATCATTGACTGGTGGGAAATTGCTCTTATTATATATGGAATTGGTTTTGTTGTTATGATTTCACGTTTAGGGATACAACTTATTTCATTACATAAATTAATTGCTGCGTATCCTAAAGTATATAAAGACGGATATAACTATGTCCAAATTACTGATAAAACTATTACCCCTTTTTCTTTCTTTAAAACAATATGTTACAATCCTAATTTACATACGCCTAAAGAGCTAGATATGATCTTAGCTCATGAAAAAATTCACGTACGCCAACGGCATACAATTGACATCTTACTTACACAATGTATTTTGGCAATACAATGGCTTAATCCGCTGGCATGGTTGTATAAAGAAAGCTTAGAGCAAAACTTAGAGTTTATAGCAGATAACGGAGCCATCCAAGAGGTTTCTTCTTCTCAAGAATATCAACGCACACTGGTCAAGGTCTCATCAACCGTCGTACAGCCAGCGCTTACTAATAATTTTTATCATTCATTAATCAAAAAACGAATCGTTATGTTACAAAAATCACAATCCAAAACCATTTCAAAATTTAAGTATTTGATCATTCTACCAGTATTGCTGGCAATGCTTACAATTGTTTCCTGTACTCAAGATGATTCACAAATTTCTGCAAAAGATGAAACCGCCGCAGCTAAGAAGTCTGCCGAACAGATTGCTGACATAAAGCAGTATCTCAAAACAGACAACATTTTACTTGATTGTGGAACTGGCTATGGTCGGGTAGCCAAATATTTGTTGCCCGAGATGCCACTTGGTGGATACGTTGGTGTGGACAGTTCGTATGAGATGTTGACGCTAT
>ERZ651776.2757-NODE-2757-length-18505-cov-4.317289_pt1 | contig 18505 bp, 19 predicted proteins | sample MGYA00514761_ERZ651776 | MGnify/ENA metagenome assembly ERZ651776 | reverse complement strand
AGATTGTTTTTAGAAAATGCTCTTTGTAATTTATTTGAAGGTATGCCGCTGCTCTTCGGTGGAAGAGGCTTTTAATAATTGATGAAATGTTCTTATCGTATTAAAATCACGCGTAATTTCTTCAGATACAGCAATTCCAGAAATACCTGTTTCTAATATAGCGGTGACATCTTCTGTAGTAATACCTCCAAAACCAATTATAGGGGTTTTGGTTTGTAACGTTTCTATAATAGTAGTGTATCCGTTTAAACCTAAAACTGGAAATGCTTGATCTTTAGTGGTTGTAGCTCTAAAGGGTTCTAAATGTATATAATCAACTTCTTTAGTTAATAATGTTTCACAATCTTGCAACGTATTTGCGACACCACTTATCAGTTGCCAAGTATATAGATGCTTTCTCGCAATCGTAGGGCAGGACCCCGTTTTGTCCAAATAGACACCATCTGCTTTTACGTCTTTAGCAAGTTTATAATGGTTGTTAATAATTAATCGGGTTTGAAAATGAGAAGTAATTTCTCTTGCCTCTTGGGCTATCTTTAGAATTTCTTTTTCTGAACGTTGTGTTATATCTAACTGCACTAATTCTATCCCAGAATTACACGCATTTTGGATATTCACCAGATGTTGTTTCGGAGAACTTCCTTGGGATATATAATGTAATTTAGGGATCATTGGGTCTTATTTTTCCTTTCAGAGAATTTCTTCAAATATCGATGAATTAAATGAAGAGTACACAATCATCGCAGTTTTTTACTTCGCCATAATATGTTTCACGATATTTATGTATCGTTCTGATAGGCAGTCCCATAAAATAACTTTTTATATAGGTGACTTTTGTAATGAGTTCTCCCATTTTAAAACTGTATCGTTTTTCTGTTTTTGTTTCTCTTTTAATATATAATAGTTTCATGTAAAGTTGTTTTGTAGGGATAACTTAAACTATTTCATTCCTTAAACAAGAATACAGTGTTAAGGTTTTGTTATTGTATGTAGGAGTGGTAAAGTCTTGGGACAACATCTATACGCAACTAGTGATTCAATAGTTTCTCATAAGTCTAAAGCAATAAATCTATTACAATAGAAATTACTTTAAAAGAGCTATTTATTTTTAAAATGTAGTGGTATACGCTTTCGCGAAAGCGGACTTAACTTAACAAAAAATGATGTGTCGTAACGACAGTTTGGAAGGTATCAAACTATAGATTCTGCTGAAAAGCGAGATTCGTTCAATGAACCATTTTGTATGCGTCTTTCTGACTTTACAAAACAGTGTTTCACTAAAAAATTAAAGACGATCGATCGCTGGTTTTAAAACCTCCCAAACTGTGTTGGCTAGAATTTTATGCCCTGCAACCGTCGGGTGGATACCATCATTCTGATTTAATTCAGCAATTCCTCCTACATCTTTTAAGATAAAAGGAATAAAAGGCAAATCATTCTTTGCAGCTAGATCAGCAAAAATAGCTCTGAATTGAGTTGTATAATCCTGTCCCATATTTGGAGGTAATTCCATTCCTGCCAAAATAATAGTAGTTTTTGGGTTTTTAGTCCGCACGGCATCTATGATGGCTTGTAGGTTGGCTCGGGTTTCTGTTAGCGGAATTCCCCGTAGACCATCATTAGCGCCCAATTCTAAAATAAAAACGGCTATTTCCTGATTGAGCACCCATTGTATTCTACTACGTCCTCCTGCCGTGGTTTCACCACTCAAACCAGAATTGACTACATCATAATCCAAATCTAAAGAATCAATTTTAGCTTGAAGCAGTGCAGGATACGCATCATTCGTATCGTCCAAACCGTAGCCAGCTGTGATGCTATCACCAAAGCAGAGTATGGTTTTTTTTGAAGTTGTTTCTGTTACAGTAGCATCTGTGGCAGTTGAAGTATGGGTGCTAGGTTGTTCTTTGGTTTTTGCTTCGTTTCCGCAAGAAATAAAGACAAAAAGGATCAGAAAATAACAAAACTTTAAGAAGAATGGTTTCATATCATACCACGACTTTAACAACCTTTGTATGTTTTTAAGCAGATGCGTCTGTTGTAGCATTAATTTAGATTTATATGCCAAAGATATTAAAGATTAACGGACTAGAAAAGACATATACGAGCGGTTCTAAACAATTAACAGTATTGAAAGATGTGTCCTTTGACGTAGAAAAAGGGCAAACTTTTGCTATTGTAGGACCCTCTGGAAGCGGGAAAACCACTTTATTAGGTCTGTGTGCTGGTTTAGATGCCCCCGGTGCGGGTACGGTACACTTATGTGGTTACGATTTAAACACGCTTACCGAAGATGAGCGGGCACAATTACGCAATAAAGAGGTTGGTTTTATTTTTCAAAATTTTCAATTACTACCAACGCTTACAGCCTTGGAGAACGTTAGTGTTCCCTTAGAGCTTCAAGGTGACAAAGATGCTACTAAAATCGCAAAACAATTGTTAGATAAAGTGGGGTTAACAGATCGCTTACATCATTACCCTTCACAGTTATCAGGAGGAGAACAACAGCGAGTGGCGTTGGCAAGAGCATTCTCTAATTCACCTTCTATTTTATTTGCGGATGAGCCCACTGGGAATTTAGATCAAGAAACTGGAGAAAAGGTGATCCAATTACTATTCGAACTTAACAAAGACGCAGGAACTACGTTGGTGATTATATCTCATGATTTGGACTTAGCCAATAGAACCCAACAAATATTAACACTAAAAGGTGGGCAAATACTTACCAATCAACATACGTAAGCATTTTGAGCAAAACAGAATTCACATCTAAAAGCAATACCGCTTGGCTTTTTAAAATGGCTTGGCGTGATGCAAAGGCGAGTAGAATACGACTGCTACTATTTATGGCGTCTATTATTTTGGGAATTGCAGCGGTAGTTTCTATTCAACTATTTAGCGAGAATTTAAAAGATAATATTCAATTACAATCCAAAGCCCTGATGGGCGCCGATTTTATTATTGATAGTCAGGAGCTTCCTAACCCAAGAGCACAGGCTATTATTGACTCTTTACAACCTAATGCACGGGAAGTAAATTTTGTCTCTATGGTTGCTTTTCCAAAAAACGGCGGCACCAAATTAGCACGTGTTCGCGGTTTAGAAGGAGATTTTCCATTTTATGGAACCATAGATACAGAACCTGTAGACGCAGCACTAAATTATCAGGAATCTGGTGGCGTTTTGGTAGATGCTACACTCATGTTGCAGTTTAGTATTAAACCAGGGGATTCTATTAAAATAGGGGAGTTAACCTTGCCAATTTCTGGGGCTTTAAAAGCCATTCCTGGAAGTACAGCTATTTCTAGTTCTGTGGCGCCGCCCATCGTGATTCCATTTCGTTTTATAGAGAAGACCCAACTTTTACAATTTGGAAGTCGCAAAGAGTATCAGTTTTTTTATAAAAATCCTACCATAGACCTCGTAGATTTAGACAAACGAATCGATCCTATTCTAGACGACCAAAACGCCGATTTAGACACGCACACAAGTACCAGTGAACGTTTGGGGCGTCGTTATGATAATGTGGGTAAATTTTTAAATCTAGCGGCCTTTATTGCTTTGTTATTAGGCTGTATTGGTATTGCAAGTTCTGTAAATATTTACATAAAAGAAAAACTAAAAACAGTAGCGGTTTTAAAATGTATGGGTGCTACAAGAAGGCAAAGCTTTTTGATTTACTTAATTCAAATTGCAGGGATAGGCGTTATTGGTGGTATTATTGGATCACTAATTGGCGTTGGTCTTCAGGAACTATTTCCTTATATTTTAAAGGAATTTTTGCCTTTTGATGTCACCGTTCGTATTTCTGTACAGCCTTTAATTATGGGCGTACTGCTTGGGCTTTTTATGTCAGTTTTGTTCGCACTGTTGCCGCTCATACGTACTTGGTATGTCTCTCCATTAGAAGTACTTCGTATAGACCAGACTCCTATAGAAAAATCAAAAAGAGCTGGATATGTGGTCTTTTTTATCATTCTATTGTTTTTGTATTTATTTTCGTTTTGGTTACTCAAAGATGGGCTATTTGCCTTGTCATTTGTTGTTGGTGTTTTTATAACCTTTAGTGTTTTGGCAGGTATTGCTATCATGTCTATGAGACTAGTGAAATATTATTTTCCCAAACGAGCCGTTTTTACCGTTAGGCAAAGTTTGTTAAACTTATTTCGCCCTAATAATCAAACGTTGGTATTAATAGTAGCAATTGGTTTAGGCACCTTTTTGATAAGTACGCTATACTTTACCAAAGACATTTTATTGGCGAAGACAAGCGTGGGGCAAACTTCACAAAACGCAAATATTATTGCTTTAGACATTCAAAGCAAACAGCTGGACGATGTGTTAGAAACATTCAGTGCAAATAACATGGAGCCCATTGATAACATTCCGCTTGTGACTATGCGCATGCACAGTATTAATGGAAAGCTTGTGAATACCTTACGTAGAGATACAACCAGTCAAGTAAGAGGTTGGATTCTAAATCACGAGTTTAGAACCACCTATCGCGATTCACTCATAGCCTCAGAAGAACTTCTAGAAGGGGAGTGGGTAGCTAGTCAAACGCCTCAAGCTCCAATTAAAATTTCTATTTCGGATAATCTAGCTGCAGATGCCCAGGTAGCTATCGGCGATCCTATTATTTTTAATGTGCAAGGAGTCCTAATGGAAACTATTGTAGGTAGCATTCGGAAAGTAGATTGGGGACGCATACAACTCAATTTCTCGATTGTATTTCCCAAGGGCGTGTTAGAAAATGCACCGCAGTTTAATGTGTTAACCACCTACGCTGCAGACGAACAACGCTCAGCAGATTTACAACGAGATTTGGTAGCAAAGTTTCCAAATGTATCCATCATTGACCTAAGGCAGGTATATACTATAGTAGAAGATATTTTAGACAAAGTCTCTTGGATTATCAATTTTATGGCATTCTTTAGCATGCTTACTGGTATCATTGTCTTGATTGGATCTGTGCGAAACAGTAAATATCAACGCATTAAGGAAAGCGTGTTATTACGAACCTTAGGTGCTCAAAATAATCAAATCGTAAAGATATCGGCTTTAGAATATTTATTTTTAGGAATTCTAGGTAGTTTGGTTGGTATTCTTTTAGCACTTGTGAGCAGTTTATTATTGGCATTATTCGTTTTTAAAGAGCCCTTTGTGCCATCAGTCGTTCCATTTTTAGTCATTTTACCAAGTATTTCGCTATTAGTACTAGCAATTGGTTTAAGTAATATACAGAGCGTTTTAAAAAGTTCGCCTTTAGAAGTACTTCGCAGAGAGGTTTAATAATCTATTCTATTTTTACTTTTCAAATAGTACATATCGATTTTTCCCTGTATTGCAGCGATAATAATTTATTAAGGCGCCTAAAGTATATAAAAATTAAGATTTACGCTATTTCATTGAGGAGGTAAATTTTCGATAATAAGACAAAAGTGTTGTTGTAAATAATTGAATAAAAGACTTGTATATGTTGTGAAATATAATTTATTTGATTAATCAATGTAGAATAATCGCTATATTTATTCAAATTTATTATTAATCTCAAACACTTAAATTATGATGAAATCACTTTTAAATTTAAAAGGAGCTCAAAAATTATCTAAAGATGAGCAAAAAAGTACTGGTGGAGGTATAAATATACCTTCTGTATGTCGCGGTGATGGCTCGTTTATAACCGTTAATGGTCAGAAAGTTTGCTGTTACATACCATGGAGCGGTTACTACATCTGCTAATAATTTTTAATTAAATCTTAGGTATTAAAATTCTTATTAAATTTTAATACCTAAGATTTAAACTTAATATTAAAGCGGTTTTATGTGCTACATATTTTTAGTCTTTACAACTTTGTAAACTACAATCTTGTACTATTTGTTCTGGTGAAGTAAACATAAAAGTTATCTAATACAGATTTATATTTTAAAAATTAGCCCCTCTCAAGCAGAGGGGCTTTTTTAGTACACAATGGTTTGCTCTCCAAAAAGAGTGGTTATCTTTACTGAAATTTTTTTCATATCAAAATAGTTTTAGATTTTGAAGAAAATAAGCATATCGTCGATAAAATCTGATGTATCTCAAAAGAGTAAAAGTAAGTATGATTGAAAACAAACCGAATCTAGAGATCGCATCTTGTATTAAATTATTACAAGAATTAGTAGAAGATACCAACCAACTTTTTGGATTACCAGAAGATCAAAGAATAGCTCTTTACAAGGTAGCTGGGGAGTTATCTCGACCCAATCGTGATGAGTTTCAGCGTAGACGAAAAGATGCTAAAAAAGCGGCAAAGCGGAAAATGATCGCCAAAGATACGCATGCAAGAAAAACAACAGGCATTAGGTCGGCACGTGAAGCAGCATTATTTATAGCTCCAAAATTACTAGCGCCCACCTCCATTCAAGAAGACACGTTAGAATTAGAGTCTCCTAGAAACTGCTACGTTTGTAAAACGGTATATACAAAACTGCATCATTTTTATGATACAATGTGTACGGCATGTGGTGATTTGAATTATGCTAAACGCTTTCAAACGACTGATTTAAAAGACCAAGTGGCAATCATTACAGGTTCTCGATTAAAAATAGGATACCATATTACCTTAATGCTGTTACGCTCTGGAGCTACTGTGGTGGCTACGACACGTTTTCCTGCAGATGCTGCCATTCGATTTTCGAAAGAAGATGATTATACCCAGTGGAGTGATCGCTTGCATATTCACGGACTTGATTTACGTCATATACCAAGTGTAGAAATTTTCTGTAATTACATAGAGCAAACATACCATCGGTTAGATATTTTAATCAATAATGCAGCACAAACTGTGCGTAGACCCTCAGGGTTTTATTTTCATTTGATGGAAAATGAAAAATTATCCATAGACCAGCTACCTACATTAGCACAGCCTTTATTAAAAAACCATATCAGCTGTTTGCAAGAATTATCTGATGTAAGCATGAGACCTTCAAAAGCCAGTAAAAATAATGTGCTACCTGTTACTTGGCACGGACCAGAACCAGGAATAGGCTTACGTAACTCTGCGGCACTTTCACAAATTCCTTATAGTTTTGATACGACCTTACAAACAACCGAAGTATTCCCTGAAGGAAAACTAGATGCCGATTTACAGCAAGTAGATTTACGAAAGACCAATAGTTGGCGTTTAAAACTAGGGGAAATTGAAACGACAGAAATGGTAGAAGTTCAACTAGTAAATGCCGTAGCACCTTTTGTGTTGTGTAATCGATTGTCTAATTTGATGATGAAAGAAAACACAGGCAAAAAGCATATTATAAATGTATCGGCGATGGAAGGGAAGTTTCATCGATTTAAAAAAGAAGACAGACATCCACATACAAACATGGCAAAAGCTTCTTTAAATATGCTCACACATACGGCTGCTGCCACCTTTGCTAAATCTGGGATTTATATGAATGCTGTAGATACAGGTTGGGTGACTGATGAAGATCCAGCAGCATTATCAAAAAAGAAAGTAGAAATTCACGATTTTCAGCCCCCACTAGATATTGTAGATGGCGCTGCGAGAGTTATGGATCCTTTAATAGACGGTATTAATACTGGTACACATTGGTGTGGGAAGTTTCTAAAAGACTATTTTCCTATAGATTGGTAGTCTCTATATGCTTTGTGGCATCATATTTGAACACTACTAAATAATTATTAAAATTAAATATATTAAAATGAGTAAAGGAACAGTAAAATTTTTCAACGAGACCAAAGGATTTGGATTTATAACAGAAGAAGGTGTTGAAAAAGACCACTTTGTACATATTTCAGGATTAAGAGACGAAATTCGCGAAGGCGATGAAGTTGAATTTGATCTACAAGAAGGTAATAAAGGATTAAATGCAGTAAACGTAAAAGTTATCTAATACATACACTTCAAGTTTTTAAAAGAGCCCATCTATTTATTTAGGTGGGCTCTTTGTTTATAGGGATTTAAGACGCTTAACGAATTACTCAGCTTCAACTGTAAGAGCATCTATCATTTCTGCCTTTTCATCTACCTTGTTATCTGTAGGTACAGAATCTTTCAATGCGGTAAATTCTTCCAAGCGTTCTAGGTCACCTTCTTCACCAGAAAAATATGGAAACACATCCATAATAGGAGATTCTGAAATAGCAGGGATCGTATATTCTCCCATCGTATCTTTCATCGTGCTCACTGTATTTTCATACGCTTCCTTTACATCATTTGCCTGTACCAATAGGTATAAGTTCGTTTTGCGTTCTTTACCGCTTTCTTCATCAAAGGCAATTAAAGATACCCGAGATTTAAACCATCTGTCAGCATTCTCAAAAGGATGTATTTCGGCATAATTTGCCACTTTAATATTTGTAATTTTAATTTCGTCACTATCACTTAAATAGGCGGACATCTCTTCGGTAATTCTACTTTCGGCTTCGGTATAAGAAATAGCATCTACCAAAAAAGGTTCAGTCTTTACCTTTTGCATTCCAGACGCTTCATCCATTTTTCTATATTTTACTTTACATTCATACCATGTTGCACTCATATCTTTTTGTTTTTGGGATGCCAAAAATAGGGTTTCGCTCAAGGTTAAAAAATCAAAATGAGAATAGATATTCACAATTTTAAGAAAAGCGTTGTAGCCGATTTAAAATGAGTGCGTTATGACTTTTAATATTTATATATCAGATTTGAGTATTCTTTTTTACGCTTTCGCGAAAGCGTGCTTAGATTTATACCCAATAGGAGTAAAATAAGTACCACATTTACGCTCCATTTAAAATTTAATAACAACGAACTATTCACTTATATTTGCCTCAAGCATCAACTATGAGTTTTACACTTTTATCATCGCCTTTACAGGGATTTACTGATTTTCGTTTTAGGAATGCCCAAAATAAATATTTTGGAGGGATCGATACTTTTTACGCCCCTTACATTCGTTTGAATGGGAAACTGAAAGTAAAATCCTCTTACGAGCGTGATTTATTACCAGAACACAATACTACCTTAGAAGTAATCCCGCAAGTCATTACAAATGATGCAGATGAGTTTTTATTTGTTGCTAAATATGTACTGCAATTGGGGTATAAAGAACTCAATTGGAATTTAGGGTGTCCTTACCCAATGGTGACTAATCGTGGAATGGGGTCTGGTCTCATTTGTGATCCAAATAAAATAGATACCATTTTACATCGTGCTCACAACGAAACGGATATTTTGGTGTCTATGAAAATGAGAATGGGCTATGAGAACAGTGAAGAAATCCTACATACCTTTCCGATTTTAGATAAATACCCTTTAAAAAATGTTGCTATACACGCACGCATTGGAAAACAATTGTACAAAGGTGGTGTCGATTTGGAAGCCTTTCAAAAATGTATAGATGTAGCAAAGCATAAACTATATTACAATGGCGATATTACGACGGTAGAACAGTTTAAAAAAATGCAAGAACGTTTCCCTAGTATTGATCATTTTATGATAGGTCGTGGTTTAATTGCAGATCCGTTTTTACCTAGTATGATCAAAAACAATACAACGGAATATCCAAAAGACCGTTGGGATTTATTTGAAGCATTTCATAACGAAATCTATCAACAATACGATGCTACTTTATCTGGACCGACCCCTATAAAAATGAAAATGTTAGGTTTTTGGGAATACTTTTCCCAATCTTTTTCCAATCCGCAAAAGACTTATAAAAAGATAAAGAAAGCAACCAATCCTATAAAGTATCAATTGGCTGTCAAAGAAATTTTAAATAGTGAAAAGTAACTAGTAACTTTTAAGCAGTGTAATGACGTAGGAGTTGATATTGAGCATCGTAGAAGTACGAAGACGTGCCTAACCTAACTGTAATTCATCAATGATACAAAACATTTTTGTTCGAATGTTTCTTTAGAACGACCTATTTATATGTTTGATAAAGCCTTTGTAATCTTTATAATTATCTTCTAAAAAATTTATTTAGCTATAAAATTCAACGCTTTCATCAAATCAGCTTCATCTTTTAAAGATAGCCGGTTGCTATTGATATAATTTAAAATAGCTTGTTGATTAACAGTATCAGATTGAAGGAGCTTAGAAAAAGCCTTCTTAGATAGTTTCATTTTAGTTAAATCTCCGTCGGTGTATAGATAATATTTTTCGTTCTTAATGTATTTGTTTTTCTTTCTGACAAGCATAGGATTTGGTGATGCTTCTGAATAGAGCACACTGTAATATTTATAAACCGAAAATGAATCGTTAAAAATTAATTCAAAAATCTTTAACTCTTCATCAATGTTAAATATTCGAAACACTTTATCATTTATTTCTATTTTCAGTAAGTTATCACTGTCAAATGTATATACAGAATTCTCATCATAAAGCGCATCAAGCGTGTTATTATATAGATTTATATTGACATTTTTTATTTTAAAACTCCCATTGCTTTTTGTGTAGATGACACCTTCCGTATCCCAATCTTCAAAATAATACGCAGAGCCATCTGTCCTAAAATTTGGGTTCACAAATCCCAGTCCCGCATCAAAACCCCCGTGTGTTCCAAATCCTTGTCTTGTAATATTAGTTGGATTTTGTTGATTAGTGCTTTCTTGAGCGAAGGATGGGAGGATAAATAGTAGGTGTAGTAAAAAAATAACTGCTTTCTTCATAATAAATTGTGTAAAGGCTTTGTTTCGGTATTCCGCTGATTCATAACCGCTTTATGCAAGCTGAAAATGATAGGTTTATTTTATTTTAAGTTCAAATATATCCCAATCCTATATATTAAAAAACTAATTATGTTTATTTTATATCATTAGCTATCATTATTTTACAAATGCAATGTATAGGGCCCATAAAAAGACGTTATAATTCTCTTGAAGTTAGCTGTAATGTGTACGCTTTCGCGAAAGCGTACTTAGCTTTGATCAAAAGGCTAGATAGTTTTGACTTACAATCTCCATAATGACTTTGCATCAAGGTATTATACTTTAAAATGATTTTAAATCTCATTGAAATCTGTACATGAGTCTACATCAAGCGTAGTTAGGATCATGTTAGGAGAAAAGTGAGCAAAATTATGGATTTTCCATACTTTTTATGCGGTCTTTTATAATTTAAAACTCATTAGAATTTATTATTTTTAATCTAACAATCAGTTAGTTATACATTTAAATCATCTTTTCTTAATCAAATAATGATTGTGTAGTTCACTATATCTAAATACATCTAGATCCAATATATAATGATTTACTAAAAAAAGACGTAAACCGAAAAGTCTTTAATAGAGTAGGTGTAAATTAAAAATTATTTTATTATGAAAATTAGTTTAAAAGACATTAAAAATGGTCTAAAGAGAGATGAAATGAGAGCTGTACGTGGTGGCTCTGGTAGTTCCGGCTACAATATGTGTTGTTGGTCAGGTACTAATAATTGTAGTGGATGTACCATGGGTACTGTTTGTGTTCCAGGTGCAGTTTTAAGATGTTGTTGTTAAACTATTTAAATATACTAAGGGAGTAGTCTGGTTTAGTGTACTATTCCTTTAGTATAAAAACTAAAATTCATATCCACTTTTTTATAAAACTCACCAATTTTTCTTCAATTTTCTAGTACATAAAGTACTTATGATAGTAAATTATAAAAAGATAAATCGACAATTCTTAAATTCTGATTCATAAGCTACTAGAAGATTTTATAAAATTCTTGACGTAGTGTGTCGAGATCTACGCTTTCGCGAAAGCGTACTCAGTATCAATCATAATGCTAGGTGATAGGAATTTTATCAATCCTTACAGCAAGTCTAGATTGCTTCAAGACCAAATAATTTCTCAAGATGACTTTGTGCCAAGGTATTACACATTAATTTTTTTTTAAATGTAATTGAAAATTTTATGTGAGTCTGTATGGAGCGTAGTTAGAGGAGTGGTAGTGAAAAAGTGAGCAAAATTATGGATTTTCCATACTTTTTCGGTGGTTTTTATAGAATCAAAACTCATTTAAGTTTACTATCTTTAAACTAACAGTCAGGTAGTTATGGATATAAGGAATCATTAAAAAGCTGGTGTTATGTTGTAGTTTTCTACTTCTATCATGTATTAATAGTAGTTATAGAATGCTTGCAACACTATCCTGAATTCAAGAATTAATCACAGAAATAAACTATCGTTATTAGATATCATAAAATATAAAAAAATGCTTAGCAAGTGTTCTAGATACTAAAAATGGATGTTAGTGTCGGAGAACTAAACCATAAATTCCGCTTAAAGGCGGGATTAGTTTTAAGGAACACTTTTGTATACGTCTTTCAGACGTTATAAAACAGTATTTCACTAAAAAAGGCGTAAACCGAAAAGCCTTGAATAGAGTAGGTGCACATTAAAATTATTTTATTATGAAAATTAGTTTAAAAGACATTAAAAATGGTCTAAAGAGAGATGAAATGAGAGCTGTACACGGTGGTTGCGGTGGTGGAGGATTAAACAAGTGTTGTTGGTCAGGTACCAATAATTGTAGTTCTTGTACTAGCGGTACCGTTTGTGTGTCAGGTGCAGTTTTGAGAAGTTGCTAATAATTTAAATATACTAAGGGAGTAGTTTAATAAACTACTCCCTTAGTATAAAAACTAAAATGCACATGCGCCTTTTTTTTATTATATATATAATTTTTATTTCATTTTCATCTGCACAAACCAATGACTATGGAAAGCCTGTTAAAGACCCGTCAATCATTTTAAAAAGTTTTCAAAATTTCTGGCAATATCAAAACACGTATATAAAGTTATCCGATGATTTTATTGGATTAGATACTTCATCAAATAGTATTGATAAAGGTGAGTTTTTAAGGCAACTTATAACGGGTAACTATCTACCACTAAGACTTCAATCCAAGACATCCATTTACTATAAACTATCAGAAGTAGACTATTGGGATGTAAAGGATATTAGAAATACGACAGTCAATTTGGCTAAAATTGAACTATGGAATTATACTATGGAAAATAACCTTTTTCCAAAATTTAACGCCCAAGACTTAAACGGAAATAACTATAGTAATGAATCACTAAAAGATAAAACAGTGGTTCTCAAACTTTGGTTTATTGGTTGTCAACAATGCATTAAAGAAATGCCATCTCTTAATAAGCTCTTTGATACGTATAAAAATAGAAAAGACCTAGTCTTTTTAAGTATGGCTTTAGATGAAGATGATGCCCTAAGAAAGTTCTTAAAAAAAAGAAAATTTGATTTCCCTGTAATTGGTAATCAAAATGATTTTTTGAAGAATAAATTACGCACATATATGTATCCAACGCATATTATTATAAATAAGGAAGGGAAAATCGTTAAAGTCGTCAATAGCTATGAGGAACTAGAAAAAGCGCTGAAAAAGAATATTTAAAATAGAATATTGATGTTTTACTCGATAATCGAGATTTAAATACTCCCAAGCTTGCCTTGAAACCAAATATTTTTCCCTTAAAATACCATGGGGTTTGTCCCGCAGTAGTTTAGTAAGAGGTAATAACCAAAAAATAACATCCTTTTATATGACCGAAGAAATTAGTTTTAATAACGTTTTTCATTATTTGGAAAAGGAATTTATTACTTTCGATAAAGAAGAATTTTTATTCCAAATCCAATCTCATCCTAATTATCCTACCGTACTTTCCATTTCAGATACCTTAACATTTTTTAATATTGACAATGGTGCTCTCCGAATTGACGCTTCTCAAATAGATCTTTTACCAGATCAATTTATGGCATTGTTAAAAGAGGCAAATAACGAAACACAGCTTTACTTTATACAAAAAGAAGGTGATAAATACGTTACCATTAAAGATAAGATTCCGTATGAAATCGATCGTCAAACGTTAGAATCAAGATGGCAGGATCTTATATTTTTAATTGAAAAACCCGATTTAGAAAGTACACCTACTATTAAAAAAGGAAAGACACTAGAGGTGTTATCTATTACGTGCCTTATTCTATTTTTACTACTATACTTCAATAGTAATCAAACTATTTCAACGCTATTATTTTTACTATTTCCTTCCATAGGAATTTTGTTTTCAATAGCTGCTTTAAAGGACTTATTTGGAACTAAAAGTAAGTTGATCAATCAGTTTTGTAATATAACAACATCTACAAACTGTACAACCGTAGTATCTTCTACTAAATGGAAGATTTTTGATGTTGTTAACTTTAGTGATTTAAGTATTTTATTTTTTTCGTCACAATTGTTCGGACTGGTACTTTTCCTTTTATCAGGAAACTTTTTAGAATACTTCGCTATTCAAAAAATACTACTCATCACTTCAATTCCAGTGATCCTACTTTCACTTTACTATCAGAAATTTGTAGAAAAAAAATGGTGTCCTATCTGTTTGGTCATTGCAAGTATTGTAATCCTAGAAATTGGTTATCTATTTTTATTTGTCAATACAAGTATTGATGTTCCCATCAAGTCATTTTTTATATACACGTACATTATTCTAGCGACGATCACGCTTTGGATGATCTTAAAAAAGACACTTTCAAAACAAAAAGTATTAAAGGAATTTCAGATACATGCCAATCGCTTACTACGTAATTATACAGTTTTCAAAAACACATTAGTTTCTACACCAAAAATAGAAATACCTCCGTCTATTGGCATCATACTAGGGAATCGTGAAAGTCATTTGCAAATTACCATAATCACAAATCCCTTTTGTGGACATTGTAAAGAAGTACATGAAATAGTACATAGTATTTTAGACAAGCATGGAGATCAAATTCAAGTAAAAATGCTATTTAAAACAGCTTTTGAATTAGACAATGAAGAGACAAGAAGGTTTTTCCAGATACTAATGACTCTATATCTAGAACATGGAGAAAAAGCGTTTACAGATGCTTTAAATGATTTTTTTGAATCTAAAAATGTGGAATCTTGGAATGAAACCTATCAATCTTCTATACAAAACGAAAAAGTTGATCATCTATATTCAGAAATGAATGATTGGTGTATAGAAAACCAAATTAATTATACCCCAGAACTATTTATAAATGGTTTCAGATACCCAAGTGAATATGAAAAAGAGTACTTAGCGTTTTATATAAACGATCTTATAGAAGACACTAATTTTTAATAGGTTGACATGAAGATAATTCAAAGCTTTTGGACAGGAAAGATAAAACATATAAGCGAAAATAATTTTGGGTGGGCATCCTCAAAATATAACTTAATCAGTTGGATTTTAAGTATTAATCAATTAAGAAAATACTATGAAAACGTTGAATTATATACAGATGAATTAGGAGCAGAAATATTAATTGACACCCTTAAACTCCCATATTCAAAGGTGCATATTGTCTTAAATGAGCTGGATAGCTATCATAAAGATTTATGGGCGATCTCTAAAATTAAAACATACGCCCTTCAAAAGGAACCCTTTTTGCACGTGGATGGAGATGTATATATCTGGGATGCTTTTCCAGAAGATCTCATGAAAGCTGATCTCATTACTCAAAACTTAGAGCGGACAACAGCGTATTACAGAAAGATGTGGAGTGGTATCGAACCTAACCTTTCCTATATTCCTGAAGAGTTCAACACCTTTAATTCTACCAAAAATGGATTTGCATGCAATATGGGAATTGTTGGAGGAGTAGATCTTGAGTTTTATAATACCTATACCGAAGCGGCATTCAAATTTGTAGATAAAAATTCGGATGCTTGGGATACAATCAATAATAACAATTTTAACGTGTTTTTTGAGCAACTCCTATATTATGAATTGGCTAAAAAGCAAAATAAAAAAATTGATTATTTATTTACAGACATCCCAGATGATAATAAATATATAGGCTTTGGTGATTTTGATAAAGTTCCAAACAAAAGGACCTATCTGCATTTATTGGGCAATTATAAAAAAGATAAACCCACGTATAAAGCGATGGAAGATTATGTGTTGAAATTCTATCCTGAATACTATAAAAGAGTACTTGATATCTTTAATGAGCATACTTTTTTTAGTGATTTTAGTTATAATTTTTCAATCCGTGAAAATCAGCAATTAATTGATGATTTCACATCAACAGTACAGACAAAAGAAAAAATAGGTAAGCATTATTTTTTAAGCAGAGACTTAACATCCATTGGTTTATCGTTTCAAATTCAAGAGCTTATCACCAAAGGAGAAGATTTTATACTCTATAAATTACCCTGTAATACACTCTTTACTTCAGGTGAATTTAAAGAAATAGTGATAAAAGATCGTTTAGGAGATGACTTTGGTGTACCCCTTGATGAAATTGATCAAATCGTATTATTAAAACTCACACAACCCATTAAATACATCTTACTCATCAAAAAACTCAAGACCTATTTAGACGATGACGTTACGGACTCAGAGATAGATGGTTTTACGAGTATGATCAATGAGAGAATCGTTTTTTTTGCGTCTAAAAAAGTGCTGTCTATTGTTATATAGGGATGAAATGATTGTTTTATTTTTTAAAGTTTACTAGCGTTTCTTAGGAATCTTAACTCATTCAAATTAGAAAAAGAGCTGGAGCGTTGGCGTTCTTCCCTCAAATCTTCTTTTCTTTTATTTTTTGCTTTCGCGAAAGCTTTCTCCTAAAATGTAATGGAATACGCTTTGTTCAAGCGGTCCTGAGCGTAGACGAAGGAATAGGAGCGAAGTGGGAAACCAAACTTGAGAGGTTCACGATTTCCAAAATAAAAAATAAGAATCCCAATGAGTAATGTGTGTGGAATGGTAATTAAACTACGTATTTCATATCCAGCTTTTTTAAAAAGTACAAGAAAAAGTTACCAAATATTTTATAAAAAACGTTGAAAAGAACAAAAGAGATGTATTAATTTTGTCTAGAATGATTTACATAAATTTAAAAACTTGTTAGAAAAAAGACAACTAGTACCGCAAGAACAATCAATAGATTTAGATTATTTCATTTATTGCTTAGAAGCTGTTGATGATATAGAAACGGTCACTGTTACCGAAGCACAAGAAAACTTGAGACAATTAGCCACGAAATATGGAGTTGCCAGCATTTATAAAACCTGCGACACTATTGAAGGTTTGGAAGATAGCTTAAATGCATTGGTCTTAGATGATCATAATTTTAAGGATTATGAAATCATTTATTTTATGATTGCAGGCGAAGGCAATAGTATTTGTTTAAATGGCTACTACTACAGTTTACAAGAAATTGCAGAAATTTTTGAAGGAAGGTTAACAGGTAAGGTTTTACATTTTTCAAATGCAAAGGTGCTAGATTTAGACACAGAAGAAGCACAATATTTTTTAGATATCACTGGTGCAAAAGGTATTTCTGGCTATGGAAATGAATACAACGGAATAACAAGCTCAAATCTTGACAAAGCATTCTTTTACTTATTTAAAGAGGATAGTAATATGTTGGACGTAGTAGAAGAGTTACATAAACGACACTACAATGTTTGCAAATTACTTGATTTTAGATTGTATTATTAATTTAAAGTGCTACACTTTAAATAAGTCTCTTTGAAAACAACTAAATCAATACCATTGAAAAATCAACTCTTAGAAGAAGCAAAACGAGAACTTGTAAATGGACACGCTAAAAAGCGACACCCGTTTCGTTATTTTACGCTCGCCACTATTGAAAATGGTGAACCACGACAACGCACGGTAGTGTTGCGAAAAACATTAATAGACTCAAGCCTAGTGTTTTATACGGATAAAAGAACTCAAAAAGTAGAAGACCTTCTACATAATGCATCATGTAGTGCCATATTTTACCATCCTAAAAAACTACTGCAAATACGTGTATGTGGAACAGCCGAAATTATAACAAACAAAGAACAAATTGCAACCTACTGGCATACTGTACAAGAAGCTTCTAAAAAGGATTATACCACCAACTTAGCTCCTGGGACTCCAATTAAAAATCTTGATGCTGTAACGTATAATAAAAAAGAGAATCATTTTTGTCCAGTTAAAATTATTCCTTACTCAATTGAATATTTACAATTAAAGCGTCCTAATCATTTAAGAGTCTTATTTTCTAGAGATGATAAGGATTGGACGGGTGCTTTTTTAGTGCCTTGATTGTTTGTTTTTAGAATACTAATAAATAGACTACCAAGGTTAAAGCAATTTTATACTTCGACAAACTCAGCACATCGCATAATGACTGGTTATGACTATATCTAAAATGTATCACACTATTCTTCGTGGCGCCTGCCCTGAGCTTTTTCCGAAGGGTCACTTTGCTTTGACGACCGAATGAAAAAGGTCTAAGCAGACCTTTTGAAGTAGGAGCGAAGTAGTATATTGGCTTTATCACCTCATTTTTTCTTTTTTTTGCTTTCGCGAAAGCTTTCTCTTAAAAATGTAATGAAACCCTTTAGAGTTCACGAGCACTTATTTATCAAATAGGTGAGGAGCGAGTACATACGCTTTGTCCGAAGCGGTTCTGAGTGGAGTCGAAGGATAGGAGGGAAGTGGGAAACCGAACTTGAGAGGTTCACGATTTC
>ERZ651776.2753-NODE-2753-length-18522-cov-2.800000_pt1 | contig 18522 bp, 15 predicted proteins | sample MGYA00514761_ERZ651776 | MGnify/ENA metagenome assembly ERZ651776 | reverse complement strand
ATTTAAAAAGTTTAACGTGTCTTCTTCATACTTTATTTCAGCAGATATTCTTTTAATATTCCTGAGTATATTTTTTGCATCTAGGGTAAATAAAACATCATTCTTTTTTACTTCGTCACCTATTTTAAAATGAATTTTTAAAATTTCTTGGTTTATCTTAGATGAAACTATAATAGGATTGAGGGCTACCAGTCTTCCAATAGCACTTGTCTTTTCCTCAACATTTTTATTTTGAACATTAGCAACATCAACTAAAGTTACTCTAGTTCCTTTGTTGTTTTTAGAATATTGAGCTTGAGTATTAGATATAGAAAAAAAAATTATAAAAAAGACAATAGATAAAATAGAATTCATTTCATTCCTTCATAATTAATTTATTATTTTATAATCATTTAAAGAGCAGGCCCTGATTTTTGCAGTTTTTTTCCATGATCATTATCACAAAATTTATGAAAATTATTAATAAATAGCTTGGCTAATTCTTTGGCTTTATTATCCCATAAACTAGGAGACGTCCATGTATTTCGAGGGTCTAGTAACTCTGTTGGGACATTCGTAACCTTAACAGGAACCTCTAAATTAAAATATGGTATATTCTCAGTTTCAACATCATCTAACTCATCATTCAAAATTGCATCAATGATTAGTCTTGTATTTTTTAGCGATATTCTTTCTCCTTTACCATTCCAACCTGTATTAACTAAAAACACTTTTGAATTGGCAGCTTTCATTTTTTTTGACAAAACATTGGAGTACATAGTGGGATGAAGCATCAAAAATGCTGCGCCGTAGCATGCCGAAAAAGCCGGTTGAGGTTCTGTAACTCCTCTTTCAGTGCCAGCTAGTTTTGCTGTAAAACCAGAGAGAAAATGATATTCAGCTTGTTCATAAGAAAGTCTAGAAACTGGTGGAAGTACTCCATAAGCATCGGCTGTTAAAAAGATAATTTTAGATGCATGTTTACCTTTTGAAATTGGCTTTACTATATTGTCTATGTGATAAATTGGATAAGATACTCTTGTATTTTGAGTAACTGAAGTATCACTATAATCAACTTCACCATTTGGATTCACAGTTACATTTTCAAGAAGAGCATCTCTTCTAATAGCTTTATATATATCTGGCTCTTTATCTTTATCTAGATCTATAGTCTTTGCATAACAACCACCTTCAAAGTTAAAAACACCATCTTCATCCCATCCGTGTTCATCATCTCCTATTAGTTCTCTCTTAGGGTCAGTAGAAAGAGTTGTCTTACCCGTTCCTGATAACCCAAAGAACAAAGCAACAGAATCATCTTTCCCTTTATTAGCTGAACAATGCATTGATGCTATGTTTTTAGGAGGAAGCAGATAATTCATAACAGAAAACATACCCTTTTTCATTTCCCCACCGTACCAACTACCTCCAATAATTTGAATTTTGTCCGTTAAATTAAATGCTATAAACGTTTCTGAGTTTAATCCGTCATTTTTGAAGTTTTTATTGTTTGATTTTGAACCATTTAATACATGGAAATCTGGAATAAAGTCTTTGAGTTCTTCTTCAGTAGGCCTAATAAACATATTTTTTACAAAATGAGCCTGCCAAGCTACTTCCATAACAAACCTTACTTTCAAGCAAGTGTCTTTGTTGGCGCCACAAAAAGCATCAATAACATATAGCTTTTTATTTGATAGCTGTTTAGTTACGATACCATTAAGATTATTCCAAACTTCTTTGTTAATTGGTTTGTTATCATTCTTTGAAGTATCAGAAGTCCACCATAAATTATTTTTTGTGTTTTCATCTTTTAAAATATATTTATCTTTCGGTGACCTACCTGTATAAATGCCAGTCATAACGTTCACAGCACCAAACTCAGTGTTCTGTACTCTTTCAAACCCCTCTAATTCTGTAGAATTTTCTTTTTCATACAAAAACTCATAACTCGGGTTATAGAAAATTTCTTGAATATTCTTTATGCCAATGTCTTGAAGTTGTTTGTGTAATTTAGTGCTCATTAAATTTTCCAAGGCAATTAAAAAATGAAAATATATATTTAGTATTTATTATAAAACATCAAGTAAATTATGTCTAAATTTCAAATATTAGAAACATTAATTTATGATAAATAACATTATATTTTGTTATAGTCCAAAATATATATATTATAAGATTGAATATATTTGTTATTTCTAAAATATAAAGAGATTGCCTTAAATAAATATTACAGAAATTAAATTTTTAATGATGAAAAATATATCTATTATTGGCGGAGGTTTTTCTGCCTGGTTGATTGCAGCAATTTTTTCAAAGAAAAGATTCTCTGTAAACATCTTTGAAGGTAAAAGTAAAAATTTTGGTTCACAACAAATTGCTCCTAATGGCTGGCTGGCTCTAAATCAAATTATTGATATTAACAACATTAAATCATCATTTGAGCCCTTAAACGCTATTCACATTAAAAGAATAAATTCTGAAGAAATTTTAGAATTGCTGTCTAATTATGAACTAATAAATAATGTTGAAGCTTATGGATCAATTAGTAGAGAAAACCTCATTAAAGTTTTAAAAAATAAAGCACTTTCTAATAAAAATATAAAAATTTTTGAATCTACAATAGATCACATAATACCCAACGAACTTAATAAAGAACTTGTAGACTCTGAGGGAAGAGTTTTTAAAACAGATTTCGTGATTGGCGCTGATGGTGTCGATGGAGTATCAAGAAGGTTTGTTGTTGGATCAAATAAAAATATTAATTTTAAAAAAATTTTTAGATCTGTATCGGTAGATAATAACCCTTATAATCTGACAAAAAGAGTACTCCAAATTTTATTTCATTCACAAGGGTATTTTGTTATTTACCCAACAATAATAAAAAATAAAAAAGCAACAAACTATATTTTTGTTCCTTCAACTAACAACTTTTTGCCTCCCAAAATTTCAAGTAAGTCTTTACTTTATTTAATACCCAAAAACTTAAATTGGATAACAACTTTGGTTCCCAATAGTATAAATGACAAAACATCAATATTCAAAAAAGATGTTTTTTTGTTTGGTGAAGCAGCTTTTCCTACGCTTCCACACTTAGCACAAGGAGGAAACCAAATTCTAGAGGATGCTGTTTTTTTAAAAAATTTCTTAGAAAATAATGATAATTTAAATGAAATGGTAAGGACTTTTATTCAAAAAAGGACTTTAAAAAGAAATTTGATCTCAAAAAAATCTGAAATCGTTGGCCAAGCATTAAACTCACAAAAACTAACCAAACATATTAGGGATTTGTTAATTCAATCTAAAGGCAAAGATATGATAGATAATATTATAAATCAGGTTTGGGCAAGTTGAAATATGAAAAATATTTTTGTTTTTGTATTTATTATATTAGGAATTGTTATGTCTAATAATTCAAATGCAAATAGCAATGCATATAAATTTAAATTTAGATCCATTGATGGTAAAGAAATTAAATTAATTGATTTTAAAGGTAAACCAATTTTTGTGATAAATACAGCGTCACTATGCGGCTTTACTAATCAATACAATGATATACAAGAACTTTATAATAAATATAAACAAAACGATCTTATTGTATTAGGTATACCCTCAAATGACTTTGGTAACCAAGAACTATCCACAAATAAAGAGGTTAAAGAATTTTGCTCTGTTAACTTCAATGTAAGCTTTTTATTAACAGAAATTACTAAAATTAAAGGTGAAAAAGGTCATGATTTCTTTAAATGGATAAAAAATGAAGCTGGATTTTTAGCTTTTCCTAAATGGAATTTTTATAAATATCTAATTGATAAAAATGGGCAATTAGTTTCTTGGTACTCTAGTACAACAAATCCTAATTCAAAAAAGATAAATCAAAAGATAAAAGAGATTATGGATTATAAATAAAAAAAGCCATCAAAGATGGCTTTAATTTATATTTTTAAATTAGATACTATTCCCTGTTTCCTAGGAACATAAGTAAAAATTGAAACATTAAGATAAAATCAAGATAAAGTGTTAATGCACCCATTACTGATTTTTTACCAGCCGTTTCATTATTGTCACCAGCCAAATACATATTCTTAATTTTTTGAGTGTCATAAGCGGTTAAACCAGCAAATATAAGAACACCAATTATTGAAATCATGAAGTCTAACTGTGTTGATGCCATAAAAATGTTAACTATTTGGGCTATGATAAGACCAAAAACACCCATCATTAAAAATGATCCCAATCCTGAAAGAGATTTTTTAGTTGAATATCCATAAATGGAAAGGGCAGCAAAAGCGGCCGCAGTTACAAAAAAAGCTCTAACAACCGAAGCACCAGTATAAACTAATAACAATGAAGATATTGAAAGCCCCATAAGACCCGCATATACGTAAAATAAGCTTCTAGCTTTTTCAGCTGATATACTGTTTATTCTAGCTGAAATATAAAAAACCATTCCAAGAGGTGCTAACATCACCACCCACTTTAGTGGACTTAAGAAAAATAATTCACCAATAGGTGTTAGTGCTCCATCAGAAATAGCAAGAAAGTTTAATCCCATAGCCATGAAACCTGTCAATGCTAGGGCTGTTGTCATATGATTATAAACACCAAGCATATATGATCTAAGGCCCAAATCTATCTGTGTAGCTTGAGCATTCGAACTAGACATGAAACGATTATTATTCATTTTCATATTTTCCTTATTAAAATTATTATTGATTATTAATGTAGTGACTAATTGTCTCTAAAGCAATAGTTTCATAAAAATTTAATATTCTAGTCTGTTTTAAATAGTGTGTAGAGGCACAAGCTTATTTATTTGTGATTTTCTGATTTTCTCTGTTTCTGACTTTAATTGACCACATGCAGCATAGATATCTTGTCCCCGCGGTTTTCTGATAGGTGATGCAAAACCTGAATCCATAACTATTTTTGCAAAATTATCTATACTTTTTTTTGTAGAAGTTTTAAAAAATGATCCTGGCCAAGGGTTGAATGGAATTAAATTAATTTTAGATGGTATTCCAGAAATTAATTTAACTAAATTTTTAGCATCATCTTCTGTATCATTAATATCCCTTAACATTACATACTCCCATGTAATCCTTCGAGAATTTGATAGGTTAGGATAATTTCTGCAAGTATTTATTAATTGTTCTAAATTATATTTTTTATTTATTGGAACCAATTTATTTCTCAATTCATCATTAACTGCATGAAGAGAAATAGCTAAATTCACTCCCAAATCAATTCCAGCTTTATCAATAAATGGAATGATTCCTGAAGTTGATAAAGTTATCCTTCTTCTTGAAATAGAAATACCATCATCTGACATCATTATTTTTATAGACTTACTAACTTCTTCATAATTTAATAATGGTTCTCCCATACCCATCATGACTATGTTAGTAACTTTTCTTCCATTTTTACCAGAGGGCCAATCTTTCAAATGATCCATAACAAGCATTAACTGTCCAATTATTTCACCAGCAGTTAAATTCCTAACTAATGCCTGCGTTCCAGTATGACAAAATGAACAATTCAAAGTACACCCAACCTGACTTGATAAACAAACAGTACCTCTATCATCTTGAGGTATGTAAACAGTTTCTATTTCTGAATTATCATCAAGCTTCACTAACCATTTGATAGTACCATCTTTACTTTCATAAATTTCTGATACGTTTAATCTTGGAACATATGCAATTTGATCTAAAAATGCTTTGTCAGATTTTGAAATATTTTTCATTTCATGAAATAATTGAGTTCCAAAACAATAGATCCACCTCCATATTTGAGTAGCTCTAAATTTTGGAAGATTATTAGAAATACAAAAAGTCTGTAATTCATCAAAACTGAAGTCTAGAAGATTTTGTTTCAACGTAGACATATCACTTATGCTTTCTTAACAAAATTGATCAAGAACAACTTTTATCAATCAGTCTTAGTACTTTTGTAAAACCAAGTAATGAGTATGTATCAACAATTTTATTTCCTGGATTAGAAGTGCCTGTTACTTTTAAAACTTTACCTTTTCTCATTGATTGCACAAGAAACCTATCGATTTTAGAACTTTCTGACCAAGCTCTATCATCTACAGGAAATAAATTTGTTTTTTTGCCATCTACATCAAAAATAACATCTTTATTGCGTTTGAAGTTAAACCCAGCTTTTATAGAAACCTCATGGGTACTTCCACCCTTAATGTTTGTAACAAAAACATATGGTTTCCCTCTATTATCTTTATTAAATTTACCTACTGTTTTAGTTGGTTCAGAAGTAATAAAACAAGTTTTGGATTTACCTTTAATAGTAGAGTAAGCTTTCCACTTTTTTTCTGAACCAAGCAAAGTAGTTTCAGCAAAAGACATTTTAGATAGAAAAATTGAGGACGTTAAAATTAAAGATAAAAAAAGTAACCTATATACTTTCATTTTGGTTCCCATTCAATTCTATCAGTAAATGCAATTTTAAAACCATAATTTTCATTAGAGTATATAATAATTAACTAACAATAATTCCCTTTACTTACAACCCTTATTGTCCTTAAATTTTCACCGTATAATTATTTTTTTTACAAAAATTATGATTTAAAGTAATTATGTGCAAAATATTTCGTGTGAATAAATTTTATAAAATGATTAAAGGAACAAAATGCTAAAACAAAACTCTGATATAAAAAAAGTCGTACTGGCATATTCTGGTGGGTTAGACACATCAGTTATATTAAAGTGGCTAAAAGACAATTATCAATGTGAAGTTGTCACTTTTACAGCTGATATTGGTCAGGGAGAAGAAGTAGAACCTGCAAGAGAAAAAGCTAAAGGATTAGGTGTAAAAGAAATTTTTATAGATGATTTAAAGGAAGAATTTGTTAAAGATTTTGTTTTTCCAATGTTTAGAGCCAACGCTCTCTATGAGGGAGTTTATTTATTAGGAACTTCTATAGCGAGGCCCCTAATTGCAAAAAGACAAATAGAAATTGCTAACATAACTGGTGCTGATGCGGTTTCCCATGGCGCAACAGGAAAAGGAAATGATCAGGTTAGGTTTGAGATTGGGTATTATAGCCTGCAGCCAAATATAAAGGTTATAGCACCATGGCGTGAATGGAATCTTACCAGTAGAACAAGTCTAATTGAATATGCTGAGAAAAATCAAATCAAAGTTCCAAAAGATAAAAGAGGTGAGGCGCCATTTAGTGTAGACGCAAATCTTTTACATATTTCGGCAGAAGGTAAAATTCTTGAAGATCCATGGATAGAACCAGAAGAGTTTGTTTACTCTAGAACAAAATCTCCATTTGAAGCTCCAGATAAACCAACAGAAATATTACTAGAATTTTTAAATGGTGATCCAGTTTCTTTAAATGGAGAAAATTTATCACCAGCTAAAATGCTTCATAAGTTAAATGTTCTAGGTGGTAAAAATGGTATTGGCAGAATTGATTTGGTAGAAAACAGATTTATCGGAATGAAATCAAGAGGTGTTTATGAAACACCAGGAGGCACAATACTTTTTCATATGAGGAAAGCTATTGAATCTATTACTTTAGACAAAGGAGCCGCACATCTTAAAGATGAATTAATGCCAAAATATGCTGAATTAATTTATAATGGATTCTGGTTTTCTCCTGAAAGAGAAATGCTTCAAGCATCAATTGATCTTAGCCAAAAAAATGTTTCTGGGACTGTGAGAGCTAAACTGTATAAAGGAAATGTAATCATAACTGGTAGAAAATCTCCATATTCATTATACAGTGAGAGTTTAGTAACCTTTGAAGAAGGAACAGCTGATTATAATCAGTATGACGCTGAAGGATTTATAAAGTTACAAGCTTTAAGACTTAGAGTTAAAAAAATGATTGAAAAATCAATATAGAATTATTTATTTAACACATATAGGCCCTACATTTCCATCTTTTGATACTTGTTTTAAAATTACTCTTTCATTTTGAGATATGACATAAGTATTTTTATATTTTCCAGATTTACAATTAACCGGCTTGATAAACTTATACTCAATAGGTCCAGCATTAGACGCTTCTATCAAGAAATTTTTAACATGCGGCTCTTGTAAAGCTACCATTGAGATAATTGCAATAAAAAATATCATTCTAAACTCCTTTATATTATATAAAACATAAATAAGTGGCTATAGTTTGACAAATAAGGACTGAATTAGGGCATTTTAATTTATTTTATAGGAGTTTATTGTGACTAAAGAAAATTTTATAATTCCAGAAACAATGCAAGCAGTAGAAATTTCTAAATATGGCGGTCCTGAAAACCTAAAAATTTGCTCTAGATTAACTCCAAAGCTTTTAAATAATCAGGTTTTAATTAAAGTTTCCTACGCTGGCGTTAACAGACCTGATTTATTACAAAGGCAAGGGAATTATAAAGTGCCTGAAACTGCTTCTGATCTTCCCGGTTTAGAAGTTTCAGGCATTATCACAGCTATAAATGGATCTAATATTAAATTCAATATTGGAGACAAAGTTTGCGCTCTCTGTCATGGAGGTGGGTACGCTGAATATGTGGCAGTAGACGTAGGGCATTGCATGCCAATACCACAAAATTATTCAATGCAAGAAGCCGCATGTATACCTGAAACTTTCATAACTGTGTGGAGCAACTTGTTTATGAGAGGAAACTTATCTAAAAATGAGAAAGTTCTTATTCATGGAGGAACAAGTGGTATTGGCACAACAGCAATCCAACTTGCAAAACAATATGGTGCTAAAGTTTACGCTACGGCAGGAAATGAAAAAAAATGTGAAGCAGCTGAAAATCTAGGTGCAATTAAATGTATTAATTACAACACGACCCAATTTGAAGATGAAATTAACAAAATTACTAATAATGAAGGGGTTGATGTAATTTTAGATATGGTTGCCGGAAGTTATGTTCCTAGAAATTTAAAATGTTTGAGTTTTGACGGCAGGTTAGTAATCATTGCTGTTCAAGGCGGTATAAAAGATGAGATTAATTTTGCAAACCTTATGATTAAAAGACAAACAATAACTGGTTCTACACTAAGACCTCAGTCAACTGACGCAAAAGCAAATTACGTAGATAATCTAATCAAAAATGCTTGGCAATGGTTGGAAACAGGAAAAATAAAACCAATTATTGAGAATGAATTTAAATTAAGTGAAGCTGTTGATGCACACAAAGCTCTTGAAAAAGGTGAGCACGTTGGGAAATATATTATGAAAGTTTCATAATATTAGATTTATCATCTCAGAGCATCTATTGCTTTTTCAATGTCCTGAAAGACCATTGGATCATCTACAGTAGCAGGCATTTCCCATTCTGTTTTATCTGCTATTTTTCTAATTGTAGATCGTAAAATTTTTCCTGACCTTGTTTTTGGGAGGGCTGGAACAATAGCAACTAACTTAAAAGAGGCGACCGGACCAATCTCATTTCTGACTAAAGCTATGATTTCTTTTGATATAGTTTCATAGGATTTATTACAACCTTTATTTAGACAAACAAGACCCATTGGTACCTGACCTTTAAGTTCATCTGATACCCCAATAACCGCACATTCTGCAACATCCTGATGATTAGACAAAACTTCTTCCATTGCCCCCGTTGAAAGTCTATGACCTGCAACATTAATAACATCATCAGTTCTTGACATTATATATAAATAACCATCCTCGTCCTGATATCCTGCATCACCTGTTTCATAATATCCAGGGAATGAGGTTAAATATGATTCTATATATCTTTGATCGGCGTTCCACAATGTTGGCAATGAACCAGGGGGTAATGGTAATTTTATTGAGATCGCCCCTAAAGATCCTCTTTCAACTTCAATTTTATCTTCTGATAGTACATTAATATAATAGCCTGGCATAGCAACAGTTGGAGAACCTTTTTTGATAGGTAGAGCCTCTATTCCCATAGGATTTGAAGCAACAGGCCATCCTGTCTCTGTCTGCCACCAATGGTCAATAATTGGAATTTTTAATTTATTTTCTAACCAAGAAACTGTATCAGGGTCCGCCCGCTCTCCCGCTAGAAATAAAGATTTTAAACTTGATAAATCATATTTTTTTATAAAATCGCCATTCGGATCGTCTCTCTTTACTGCCCTTAATGCAGTTGGTGCAGTAAACAAAACCTTAACTTTATATTCTGAAATAATTCTCCAAAAAGTTCCTGCGTCAGGCGTTCCAATCGGTTTGCCCTCAAATAAGACAGAGGTACAACCATAGATTAGGGGGGCATAAACAATATATGAATGTCCAACAACCCAACCTATGTCGGATGCTGCCCAATAAACATCTCCAGGTTCTACGTCATATATATTTTTCATTGACCAGTTAAGTGATACAGCATGCCCTCCATTGTCTCTTACAACACCTTTTGGTTTACCTGTTGTTCCTGAAGTGTACAAAATATATAAAGGATGATTAGCCTCAACTGCAACTGGGTCAGGAGAAGATACTTTTTTAATAGCCTCATTCCAGTCTATATCTTGTCCAGTAATTAGAGATGCTTGATAAGATTCTCTTTGATAAATTATACATTGTTCAACTTTATGTTTGGCTAACTCAACAGCTTTATCAAGAAGAGGTTTATATTTTATTATTTTGTCAGCTTCATGGCCACAAGAAGCTGAAACAATAAGCTTAGGTTGACAATCATCAATACGAGTTGCTAGCTCAGTTGAAGCAAAACCGCCAAAAACCACAGAATGAATTGCTCCTATTCTAGCACAGGCTAACATGGCTATTATCGCTTCTGGAATCATAGGCATATAGATAATCACCCTATCACCCTTAGAAACACCTAATTTCTTAAGTGCGCCAGAAAATTGTATAATTTGTCCTTGTAATTGCTTATAGGATATTTTTTTTTTAATATTTGTAACAGGGCTATCGTATATAATAGCGGTTTGATTTCCTTTACCTGATAACACATGTCGATCAATTGCATTGTAACAAGTGTTCAGCCTTCCATCAGGAAACCATTTATAAAAAGGTAAGTTAGAATCATCTAATATTTTTTGTGGTTTTTTCTCCCAATCAATACCTTCACTTTGTTTTTGCCAAAATTTAAGCTGATCTTCTTTCCAACTTTGATAAATTTTTTTATAAGATCCCAAAAACTTCCTCCCTGAATTTATTTGCTTATTCTTGCCTTTCTAAAGTTATGCATTCTCATTAATTGTTCCGATGCCTTGTTTATAGTTGTTGAGGCAGCATGTGGGATAGAAGTGCCGGGCCCAAATATTGCCGAAACGCCAACATCATATAAAAACTGGTAATCTTGTGATGGGATGACACCACCACATACAACTAAAATATCATCAGCCTGCCGTTTTTTTAATTCTTCAATCAACTCAGGTATAAGAGTTTTATGTCCAGCGGCTAATGAAGAAACACCAATAACATGAACATTAGATTTAATCGCCTGCTCGACTGCCTCTGAAGGCGTTTGAAATAAAGTACCTATGTCAACATTAAAGCCTATGTCAGTAAATGCCGATGCAATTACCTTAGCGCCTCGATCATGACCATCCTGACCAAGTTTTGCCATAAAAATTTTTGGATTTTCACCAGCAATTTTTTTAAACTTTGATAATGCGTTGTCTACTTCTACAAAATCATCTTTATTAGAATAGGATTTTTTATAAATATCTTTTATTACTTTTTGTTCAACACCATATCTTCCATAAATCTCTTCTAAGGCATAAGAAACTTCTCCTACAGTTGCCCTCTCTCGCACCGCTTCAATTGATAGTTCTAGCAAATTTCCAGTATTTTTTTCTGCAGCATTTTTTAAATTAGCCAGCGCTTTATTAACATTGGCACTATTCCTAGTTTCTTTTATTTGCTTTAATTTAATAATTTGTTCTTCACGAACTATATTATTATCTATATTTAATACATCAATTGGATCTTGCTCATCAGATTTAAATTTATTTACTCCTACAATAACCTGTTCACCAGAATCAATTTTAGCCTGACGTTTAGTAGCAGATATTTCGATTTCTGATTTAGGAAAACCATTGATGACAGCTACCGTCATCCCACCCATATCTTCAATTTTTTGAATAAGGTTGTCAGCTTTTTCAATCAATTCTTTAGTCAAATTTTCAACAAAATAACTTCCTGCAAGTGGATCAACTGTGTCGGTAATGCCTGTCTCATGTTGAAGAATTAGTTGAGTATTTCTTGCAATTTTAGCAGAAAATTCTGTAGGCAGGCCTATAGCTTCATCAAATGAATTAGTGTGCAATGACTGCGTTCCACCTAAGGTAGCTGAAAGGGCTTCTATTGTAGTTCTTATAATATTATTATATGGATCTTGTTCTTGAAGACTGGCACCAGATGTTTGACAATGTGTTCTTAACATCTTTGATTTAGGGTTTTTACAATCAAATAATTTTTCTACCCATTTTGACCACAAATAACGGGCAGCTCTTAATTTGGCAGCTTCCATAAAAAAATTCATGCCTATAGCAAAAAAGAAAGACAACCTTGGTGCAAAATCGTCAACCAACAGACCTCTTTTAGTGGCTGCCCTTATATACTCAAGACCATCTGCTAAGGTAAAAGCTAATTCCTGCACCAAAGAAGCTCCAGCTTCTTGCATGTGATAACCAGAAATCGATATCGAATTAAATTTGGGCATTTTTTTTGATGTAAATTGTATAATATCAGAAACAATTCTCATAGAAGGCTCTGGCGGATATATATAGGTATTTCTTACCATGAATTCTTTCAAAATATCGTTTTGAATAGTTCCACTTAATTTTGCTACATCTACACCCTGTTCTTCTGCTGCCACAATATAACCTGCTAGAACTGGAAGAACAGCACCGTTCATTGTCATTGAAACAGACATTTTATCTAATGGAATTCCATCAAATAAAATTTTCATATCTTCTACACTATCAATGGCTACTCCAGCTTTGCCTACGTCTCCATAAACTCTTTCATGATCTGAATCGTATCCTCTGTGAGTAGCTAAATCGAAGGCTACTGAAAGTCCTTTTTGTCCGGAAGCCAAGTTATTTTTATAAAATGCATTTGATTCAGAAGCTGTGGAAAATCCAGCATACTGCCTTACAGTCCAAGGTCTACCAGTATACATTGTTGCCTTTGGGCCTCTTAAAAAGGGAGCTTCTCCTGGAATAGTATCAAGATGCTCTAAACCTTTATTATCTAAGGAAGTATATAAAGGTTTAATACTAATACCCTCTGGGGTTTCTACAACAAAGCTATCTATCTCAGTTCTTTTAAGTTCACTAAGAGCATTTTTTTTCCAATTTTCTAAACTTTTATCTTTTTCCATACATATCTCTAACTATTAATAATCTAGTTAAATGCAAACTCCATTATCACTTGATCGACAGATAGAGTATCATTTTCTTTGAACTTTATTTTACCAATTTTACATTTTTTGGGAGCAATAAGAGTGTTTTCCATTTTCATTGCTTCCACAACACATAAAGCTTGACCATCTTCAACAACGTCACCCTCTTTGACTAAAACTTTAATTAATTTACCTGGCATAGGACAAATTAAAAGATTTGACTTATCTATAATTTTCATTGGTTTCATGTGCTTCATATGCTTAGCAACATATTGAGGCAAGACAAGCCCTGATATTGATATACCTCTGTAGGATAAATATAAATATGGATTATGATAACTAATTCTACATTCAATTTTTTCAGGGAAAGTTATTTCAGATTTAGGTTTACTGAACAATTGAACATTAGCACTAACTAATTTTTTAGAAAAATCTTTATGCAAATAAATAGGGACAAACTCATCTACAATTCCAGACACTTTTTTGCTTGGTAATGGTTTCAGTTTAAGTTGATTTTTATCATTACCTAGCTGTTCTGTTCTAAATTTTAAAAGACTAGATCCACCTTCTATAGATTTATATTTTAACTGAACCTCCCATTCTTCTGAAATTTCATGAACGTTTTCAGTGTCTTTATAAATTTCTGTTATATGATAAGCCAATAAAAGAGAAGCTAGCGTCCACTCTTCGTTTGCACTTGGAAAAACACCATTAAAACCCTCTTTATACTCATCTTGAATAAAGGATGTGCTCAAGTTGCCTGATTTAAATCTTTTATTCGCTAAAATTGCAGACAAAAAAGGAATGTTATGATCAATACCTTCTAGTAAAAAATTATCAAGCGCAGATTCCATTCTACTTATTGCAGACTCTCTTGTTTTTCCCCATGAACAAAGTTTTGCAATCATTGGATCATAATACATAGAAATTTCATCACCTTCTTTTACACCTGTATCATTTCTTGTGACTGTATTATCATCGTGTTTTTTTTCTTTTGGTGGATCATATTTTGTTAACCTACCAATCGATGGCAAAAAACTTTTATATGGATTTTCTGCATATATTCTAGATTCAATAGCTGAACCATTTAACTCAACATCTTCTTGCTTTATCTCTAATGTTTTACCACTAGCTATATTTATCATTTGTTCAACTAAGTCTATCCCCGTAATCAATTCAGTTACAGGATGTTCCACTTGCAAACGAGTATTCATTTCGAGAAAATAAAAGTTTTTATTTTTATCAACAATAAACTCTACTGTTCCAGCGCTAGAATAACCTACTTCTCTCGATAATTTTATAGCCTGTTCACCCATTTTCTCCCTTGTTTTTTGATCCAAAAAAGGCGATGGAGCTTCTTCTATAACTTTTTGATTTCTTCTTTGTATTGAACATTCTCTTTCACCTAAATGAATAATGTTCCCAAAATTATCTGCCAATACTTGAATTTCAATATGCCTTGGTTCTGTTATAAATTTTTCTATAAAGATCCGTTTGTCACCAAAACTACTAATTGCTTCACTAGTAGCTCGTTCAAAACTTTCTGCAACTTGATCTTTTGAAAAGGCAATTCTCATACCTTTGCCGCCACCGCCTGCACTAGCCTTAATCATTACTGGGTAACCAATTTCATTCGCAATTTTAATTGCTTCATCTTCATTGTCAATAATTCCAATATGACCTGGAACAGTGTTAACACCTGCAGCTTTAGCAATTTTTTTAGATTCAATTTTATCACCCATAGAAGCTATTGCAGATTTAGATGGGCCAATAAAAGTTATACCTTCTTTTTCTAATAATTCTGCAAAATTTGCATTTTCTGATAGGAAACCATACCCAGGATGCAAAGCATCACAAGATTTTTCCTTACAGGCCTTAATTATAAGATCTGAACGTAAATAACTCTGTGATGCAGAAGATCCACCTAAGTAAACAGACTCATCTGCTAAACTTACATGTTCTGCTGATCTATCTGCATCAGAATAAACAGCTACTGTCTTAATATTCATCTTCTTGGCAGTTTTGATTATTCTGCAAGCGATTTCACCACGATTTGCTATTAAGATTTTTTTAAACATTTTAATTTCTATTTTCTATTAAAGCGGAATATTCCCAAATTTTTTATTGGGGTTTTTTTGTGTTTTATTTTTTAATTTTGAAAAAGCTTGTATTAATCTAAAGCGCGAATTACTTGGTATGATTACGTCATCAAGAAAACCTCTTTCTGCGGCAATAAATGGATTGGCAAATCTTTCTTCATAATCTGTTGTTCTTTTTTCTATTTGTTCAGGATTATTTAACTCATCTCTAAATAAAATTTCGACCGCTCCCTTGGCGCCCATTACTGCTATTTCTGCTGTAGGCCAGGCATAATTCGCATCCCCTCTTAAATGCTTGGAACTCATAACATCATAAGCACCACCATATGCCTTTCTAGTAATCAAAGTAACTTTTGGAGTTGTAGCTTCTGCATATGCAAAAAGAAGCTTTGCTCCATGCTTAATGATACCGCCATACTCTTGAGCTGTACCTGGCATAAAACCAGGGACATCAACTAATGTTAATATAGGTATATTAAAGGCATCACAAAACCTAACAAAACGCGCTGCTTTTCGACTTGAGTCAATATCTAAACAACCTGCTAAAACCATTGGTTGATTTGCAACAACACCAACTGTTTGGCCAGCAAGTCTTATAAAACCAATTAGTATATTCTTAGCATAATTCTCTTGTAATTCAAAAAAATCATATTGATCTGCAATTGATTTTATTAACTCTTTCATATCATAAGGCAAATTAGGGTTTTCTGGTATTAAGGTATCCAATGAAAGAGATACCCTTCTAATTGGATCTTGAGTTTGTCTAATATTTGCGCCTTGCGAGTTATTTGAAGGTAAAAAATTTAAAAACTGTCTTAAAATAGTTAATGCCTCTATATCATTATTAAACGCACCATCAGCTACAGACGAAATAGTCGTATGTGTTTCAGCCCCCCCAAGCTCTTCTGCTGTAACCTCTTCTGAAGTAACAGTTTTTACAACATCTGGACCAGTAACAAACATATAGCTAGTATCTTTAACCATAAACGTGAAATCTGTCATAGCAGGAGAGTAAACAGCACCACCAGCACAAGGTCCCATTATCATTGAAATTTGTGGAATAACTCCAGACGCAAGTGCGTTTTGAAGAAATACATCCGCATATCCACCAAGAGATTCAACTCCTTCTTGAATTCTGGCACCACCACTGTCATTTAGGCCAACAATTGGTGCTTTGTTTTGTATAGCAAGTTTCATTATTTTAACTATTTTTTTTGCATGGTCTGAAGATAAAGAACCCCCAAATACTGTAAAATCTTGAGCATAAACGTAAATTAACTTCCCGTTTACCTTACCTGAACCTGTAACAACACCATCGCCAGGTATAGTCTTCCCATCCATACCGAAGTCTCTGATACGATGAACAACAAACATATCAGTTTCTTCAAACGAACCTTCATCCAGCAAAACATTAATTCTCTCTCTTGCTGTGAGTTTTCCTAATGAATGCTGTTTATCAATTCTTGCCTGCCCACCCCCTAGGCGAGCCTTTTCTCTTCTAGACTGAAGTTCAGCTATAATTTCTCTACCAGATTTTTTAATAATAAACTCCCCACAGAATGTTATAGAAGACATATTTACCAAAATTTCGAAATTTTAACTAGCAATAATCTATTTATGTTAATTGAAAAATTATAAAATTTTTTTAAAAATTAAACCTTAATATCTAAGATAAATATATTTATTTGGAGTTTTTATGTCTAAAAAGGTTTCTAACATCGGACGATTAAATCACATCGCTATTGCAGTACCCGATATAGACAAAGCTTCCAACGCTTGGGAAAAGGCTTTAGGCGCAAAGATTAGCTCACCACAAATACTACCCGAGCATGGAGTAAAAGTAGTGTTTATAGAAGCACCTAATACAAAAGTTGAATTACTTGAACCATTGGATCAAAACAGCCCTATTAGTAAATTTTTACTCAAAAACCCTAATGGAGGAATGCATCATATTTGTTATGAAGTTGAAGATATTCTAACCGCATCAAAAAAGCTTATATTGAGTGGTGCAAAAATTTTAGGTGATGGGACACCAAGAATAGGCGCCCATGGAAATCCAGTAATTTTTTTAAATCCATCAGATTTTTCTGGAACATTAATAGAATTAGAAGAAGTAAAATAATTTTAATTATTTTTTTTATAAATAACTTTAGAACCACATTTTTTACAAATTAAGTTAGATCTTCTTCTATGAACCTTTTGTTGCCAACATTCATTTACGCAAGACCTAACCCACTTATATTCAGAGAACTCTAAAGTATGACAACGTTGAGCGGAACAGCCTAGTTTTAGTGCCATTTCTTTCCAAACTTTATTGTGTCCATGTTTGGGGCCAACTAAGGCATGGGCAATCTCATGCAATATAGTATCATTAATATCCTCATGAGAAGATTTTTTTACAAAATTTCTAGAAAAAGAAATTTTCTTTTCATTAAAAAAACAAGCCCCTGCTCTAACTTTTGCGTAATCAAGGTCTAAATCCCAGTCAATAAGGCCGTGTTTATTCATTTCAGATCTAGCAAGCTTTAAGAAATTTTGAAAAAAAGCAAAATCTTTTGGTCTCTTTTTAGGAGAAGCTGAAACTGCAAACGAATTAAAGAGTTTGTTAATTTTCAAAATTGTTTTAATCATATTTCTTTGTTTAAGTTAAAATAAAATATCTAATTATTGTTTAAGGGATAAAAATAATTGCTTGAATTAAAAAATATAACATTAAAATGGATTTCACCAGTAGAAAAAATCCTTATAGAAAACCTAAACATTAAAATAGAAAATGGTGAAATTTTATGTGTTTTTGGAGAAAGTGGGGTTGGAAAATCTTCGTTAATAAACGTTATTTCTGGAGTTCATGAAGAAAATTTAAGTTTTGAAGGAGAAATAATATTAAATGGAAAAAACCTTAATAATACCCCTACCGAAAAAAGAAAAATTGGACTTCTTCTTCAAGATGGCACTTTGTTTCCCCATTTGACAGTTGAACAAAACCTATTGTTTGGGATGAACAAAAGTTTAAAAAGAAGCGACAAAAATAATTTAATTATAGAGTATCTTAATAAAGCCAACATTTCAGGTTTTCAAGATAGGTATCCAAATAGTTTGTCCGGTGG
>ERZ651776.2752-NODE-2752-length-18523-cov-4.500759_pt1 | contig 18523 bp, 22 predicted proteins | sample MGYA00514761_ERZ651776 | MGnify/ENA metagenome assembly ERZ651776 | reverse complement strand
TCTTCTTCTTCTTCTTCTTCTTATCCCCCCCCCGTCCACTCTTGACAGTCACCGGGTCCTTATTGAGACAATCTTCCCCTCGCTCGCAGCATATCCTAACAACCTCCTTATTTTGCTCGAAGATACCCTTCTGAACGAGCCGCTCTATCACTCGAGCATCGTCAATATTGGCCGTTTTGAAGAGAAACTTGCGCTCCGCCTTGCTCCTGTAACTGATCTCGATGATTCGCTCGCTCGCCACCTTGCCCTCCGAGATCGAGATTTTCCCATCTTGCAGTACTACCTCCCTCAGCTCACTGCTATCGCTGTTATTTTTGTAGTAAGTCATCTTGTTATTCTCGATCTTTACCAGCCGGGCCTGCCAGCGCTTCAACAAGCTGGGGCTCTGTTTCTGAAGAATTCCCTCCCACGATTCGATTACGGGCTCATCCGACTGCACCTTTCCCATGTCTCCCATACTCTGCTGTTTCTTCTGTTGTGCCTCTATATCGTCGTAGTCGGCTGCATTCTCCCCCATGCTCTCACTCTTCTCGATGTTGTTCTGATCTTTCTTTGCCTGATGGGAGGGTTCAGATGGTTGGGACGACTCTTCTGGGAGTTGGCTGAGATGCGACTGCTGCGAATTTGCCCCCTTCAATGCCCCTCTCGTTTCGGGTCTAAGAAAGCTCGTTGCCATGTCACTGTAGCTCTTCTCGCTCTCCAACAACAACCTCTTGAGTTCCAACATCTGGTGACTGCTTGCCCTCTTCGAGATACCCTTCTTGTTTCCGGGTAACCTCAGGTTTTTAGGGCTGCTCATTCTCTGCTGTTTTTTATATTTATCTGTGTAGGAGGGAAGCTGTTTGGTAGGCGGGGGCCCAGGGGTGGATGAAGTCGAAGAGTCGCTCGTGGCCATGCTCAGTTGTGGCGGCTGTATAGGCGGAGTTTCCGGCGGTTTTACACTCGGTGGCGGGGGGATATCATCGGACACCCCGGAGACATCGTCAGGGAACGCGTCTGCCGACGGAGTCTGCGGGATCATCGCCGTCATCTCATCCAGAGCAGAATGCATATCCTCATGGCTCCACTCTTCATCCTCGGGAATATAGACGGGGGTGGAGGACAGCGCTCGCTTAGTAGCGGGAGGTACCATCGGCTTTGCCATAGTTGATGTCGAGGACCGATTTGACGAAACAGAAGCCCGTATGTTGGCCGTCGAGGACCTTGTTGTTGTTGGCCCAACACTCCCCCCACCAGCACTCCCACGACGGTTGCTGATGGCGGAATTCCGATGATTGTACGTCGGTGCGCTGGACAGTTCTCGTTTTGTCTTGGGCGGAATCATTTTAAGAGCCCCGTAAGAATCTCGCTCACCCTCATTGTCGCCAGTTGAAGAGTTACTTGATGGGAGTGGGTTAACAGGCGCTGGACCGCGCTGCATATATGAGGTGGTTTTGACAACAACGGGGCGTGTGCTGCCATTTCTTTTGGAAGTAGCAACAGCTTTTGTGGGGGCTGAGGGAAGGGGCGGTGGGGGAGGCGGAATAGCTCCTGGAGGAGGTTTGGAGGAGGGCATCTTTTGTCTTGAGTGGAGAAAATCCAGGAAAGATTTAGAAGAGTGGCTTTGGTGGGGTGGTCAGGAGAGATGTAAGATTTTGACGACAACGAGGGTCAAAGTGGTGCCTGAAAGGAGAGGAAAATGAACAAAAACTTGCAAAAAGAAACTGAAATAGTCTTGCCCATAACTTTCTCCCTTCTTCACTTTCATCTCTCTTTCATCTGAATTTTTTGCTTTCTGCATGACCATGATGAAAGGTCTCAATCACAACCATCACTGCACTGCTAAGTAAAAAAATGCTTGTCACTGTGCCGTCTACAGTGACAAAAATGGAGGGAGATGGCAAATCGAAAAAATCGTTCACAGCTTTCCTTATTTCTGTGGAGATTGAGGATGCCCTATCACACTCTCTTCACAAGCGGTACTCTCAACTTCATCGGTTCAACTCGCTATGCACAACTTACCTGACTCCCGAACTCAAGCAGCTTATCCCACCCTTCCCGTCCAAAAGCATCGGCGCACTTAACACCGCCAGCAAGGAACGTCGCAGGGAAAAAATTGAGACTTATCTGAAGGTTATAGTGGAGACCATCTTACCAGAACTGCTGAAGGAACGAGAAACCACCCAGAGCGAGGGGAGCGAGGCTATCAGCGTGATATACGACTTCTTGGAGATTCAACAAAAGCAAAACCCGACTCTCCCAGCGAACAGTGTCCTCAATGATGAAGCCGCCTATGATTCTGAGCGGAAGAACAAGTTGATGGAAATGTCTTCCGTTGTCGGCGGGGAGCTAGTGAGGATATATTACTTGGACTGTACGTTCAAGACGGTAAGATTTTCTCAGGACACCACGGTGGGGGATGTCGTGAGGGAGAAAATATCACCCAATGTTCAGTTCAGCTTGTTTGAGAGTGACTACGATGTTCGACTCCCATCGATGACAAGGATCGACGATGCAACGAGAATTGTTGACATTATACACAAGTGGAAAAGCAGCGAAGAAGGGATTAAAAGGCAAAAGTTTCTCGCTCCGATCCCGAGTGGGGTGGATTTGTCGTTCACTGCATCTGCGGGAGACCAGGCGAAAAATGCGACAGCAGTGTCGAGGCATTCGTCCGTTGTGAGCGATACGGCAACGCGTGGGTCTACACAAACGTTAGGAACAGTGGCAACACTAGGGTCAACGGTAACAGCGACAGCACATCAGCTGAATAATGACCTAGAGAGCTCTTTCATTAGCGGCTCCCCACCCCGAAATACACTTGAACGGACGTTCGTCAACGGCACCAGCACCTACGAGGAGGACGAACGTCTAACTTTGTTGAGGATCGATCACGACGCGCTACTTGAGAAGTACGATTTATTGAAAAACATGCTGAAGAAGAGGGGGAGGGATAGGGCCCTATCGCTCCAGACATCCGCCAGGCTGGAGGACAGAGGGGAAGGGAAACGGAGGTTCAAAAAGGTAGGAAAGGACGACGTGATCCTCAGGGGGTGGCTGGAGAAGCTCAGCGACTACAAAAAAATCTGGAATAAACGTTACTTTATATTGAAAGGGAACGGCACTTTGTTGTACTTTTACAGCGAGCCAACTTCTGAGACGCAAATTGCTGCCGACAGTAAGACCTGCGTGGATTTGAATGAAGTCACACGCATCGTTCGTGCATCCAGGGAGTTGGCTTTTACAATAATGACAAAGGGGCACGCGAGAATTGTGCTGCAGGCGAATGCAAAGAAATCCTTCAACGATTGGTTCAAGACACTCACCGATCTCAAGGATGAGGTGACAGGCGACTTCGGAGGTGTAGATCTCGATGACGGTGACGATGATGGGTTTGATGTTATGGGTGAAGTGAGTGACGGAAAAGCTGTCACAGACGACAATATTCACGTCGTGATCGAGCAGGACGACTTAGATCATATTGATTTCAAAAACATTGCTGTCGAAGATTCGGTTGATTACGCCGGTATGAATGGAGGAACCGTCAGGAAAAAGACGAAGACGACGGGAATCACTGCTCGAAGCTTCTTGAACAAAGTCACCGCTCTGGACAGATTCTTCTTTACTTTCGATCGCGACTATATGCAGCAGCTTTTTAAACAGGCGTCCAAGTCACCGGACCACATGACGCAGGCCTGCGAAGTCGTTAGCGCGATGCAGATAATGTACTGCAACGCATTGAGTTTCGGGGAGAGATGGACGCAGCTGTTTCGGAGGTGGATTTTAATCAATTTGAAGGAGAACTTGAATTTGCCAGTTCAGCGGCCTGATCTCTTGATGAGCGTTGTGCACTGTCTGAAGAGAGAACGCATGCTTAAAAACAGCGACACTATCCGGGAGGTGGAGGAATGCATCGAGCTGATGTTCACCCGCGGCGAGGAGGAGGAGGAGGAGGAGGTTGGGGAGGTTGGGGAGGTTGGGGAGGTTGAGGAAGAAGGGGAGAAAAAAACACACGAGGAGGTGAAACATTTGTTACGTTGTGTAAAATCCATGATCGATACTTTGTACTGCGTCATTGACGACCTGGTGCCGATGTTACCAAGCGATTTCAATGTGCTAACTCTATTCCAAAAAGCGGCAGAGAAGCGCATACAGCTTAAAGTCGGCGTCTTCTACGCTTCTCACAAGGACGATCTCAACGTGGACGAGCTGCTTACTTTGCTATCGTGGGCGGATAACCACAAACACGTCATGGCAAGGTTTGGCGTACTGGACATGTCGAAAGAATTTGTGGAAATCGAGGCTGATCTGTACAAAAAGTACAGCACTGAGGTACAAGGGTTGCAACTCCAGTGGCAGGATAGGATCATCGAAAACGAGAGCTCCTTTTCTGTCGGCACAAAATCAGATGGGAGCAAACTGTCCAACTGGCCGGAGGATTTGATGATGTGTGTAGAGAAACAATTGAACCTGGCCATCACCAGATTGCAGGGGAAAAACTTGTGCCCGATCTGCTGTCTATGCGTTGACACAATTGACGTGTTCAAGATAGCTCTGCAAAAAAAGATAAAAAAAGAGAGGGGTGACATGGGCGTTGAAGATATGTGCTGCTTTGCAAACGATTGCTACAGGTTTGCCGACTTGTTGCAAGAGCAGACAGTAATGCTCGACAACTTAGACGAGGAAGCGGCTGATGAGGTCGGTGACAAAATGGGAGAGCTGATCATGCACTTTAGCGAACTCAGTAGCAACATTTTAAACTCCGTCGTTGAAGTATTCAGCGTCGATGTTGAGAAGGAATTAATTAGCGCCATGTTGGCAGACGACAGTTCATTCGCAAACAACTACACGCAGAGCGCGAACGAGATGGAAACGGTGAGCAAGACCATGCACAACTTGGCGGATAACATCAAAATATGGCTGAGCGATGATAGTTTACTAGTCTTCGTGTTGAAGCACGTAATCAAGCGCCTGGTAAAGTGTTATATTGAGACATTGTTGTCCGCTCAACCGACTATAGATGAATTTGGTGAAGTTATGCGGCAGATCAGAGACGACGCTGTTGTTCTGGAGAACTGCTTCTTGGCTTACGAGCAACTATTGCCGCAGGAGATGATCGAAAAAGAGCTCACTGCGCTGTTGCAGGTTATCCAATACTTGGAAATGGAAACTGACGATATGGTGGATTATTGGATGAGCAAACTCGTCAAGACTTTCGGTAGCAGTAGCGTGAAAGTCGTGGAGAGTGTTTTGAACATGAGGGGGCTATGGGGAGAGGAAAAAGGCAAAGCGGTGATGACAGGGGTCAAAGAGCTGAACGGCGAGCACGGGGCCAACTTGATTCACGATGACAAGTGCGGTTTTTTGCTCAACATCAAGGTCACGAGAGTGAGAAAGAGAGACCTTATCAAGGAAAAGATTGGGAAGGGAGACGGGACAAAAAAGAAGGTATTCATGATTCGAAAGGCCAGCAGTAGCTTTGTCAGCACAGAAGGCAGCGATGGGGGGAGTCCACGGGCCGCCTTGAGAGCTTCCAGAGTGAACACAGTGCGCTCTGACAGTGGTAATGTGGATAGTGATAACAGCGTGGATAATACCAGTAGCTGGAACAACCAGGGCTTCATCGAAAATGTGTAAAATAAGTGTAGCAATATGTACCGTTGACTTTACTACGACGCTGACTTTACTACAAACAACGATGCTAGCCATCAATTATGCCTTTCTGGAACATACTCCAAGTCATTCCCTCCTCTTCTCCACAGAGCTTCTTCAGCCGTCGCTGCATTTTAACTGCTGTCAAGGGCTTATCATCTACCGACAGCTTCGACCAGAAGTGATGTAGAACAGCAGGATCGACAATCTGTGCATCCCTCTTCGAAATAAACGGCGGACCAAGTGATTCCGCGAACTCAAGCTTTTGTACATTTTCAATGAAGGCCGACTTTTCGAGGACTATTTCATCGTCAAAAATAGAACTCCACTTCGACGTGTGACTTTTATCTGTAAAATCTCTTACTCTATAGGAGCAGATCCACTTAGCACGAGACGATGATTGCTCGCTCATCCTGTAACCGCCATCAGGAAGGCGAAATTCACAGTCGCTGCAGCCAGAATAGCAACATTTTCCAGCAGAGCTGTCTAGTAAGATAAATTTGTCAGCAAGCCTCCCAAATAGCTTGCCATACTCGTTCAGCAGCGAAGGAGGAGCTGTCACTGAGAAGGAAACAACTGAACGAAGAAGGAGAGAGAGAAGGAGAATGGACATCATTTGCGAGCTGGGGTAGATTCGGGGGCCTATTCGCAAAAGAACGGCGAGGGAGAGAGGGGGAGATGGAAATGGTTTCACACGACGATACTCATCGAAATCTTTTTTTTCGCAGCCTATTTGCCTTATTGCTTTAAGAGAAACACACATCCCGTTCACTTCATATACATTACCGCCCAGGTCCTTGACAATGATGTTTCTGCCTTTCTCCCTCCTCTTTGTTCCCTTCTCTCCAGCTTTCGTACGTTCCCCCGCCAGTCATCTCTTCTCTAACTCCCCACCCCCGCCCCCAAAGGGCGCCCCAAGCCCTCTCAGCCCCGAAATACAATCCTCGATATCCGAACTCCTTGCCACCCTTGACAAGGTCCTGGAAGGCTCTGACATCTCCCTTGAAGAGACCTCAAAGTTCGAGTCCCTGGCAGACGCCGTTATCAAAGATGTCATAAGCGGCAAGGACTCTCCAAAGGTTAAGCTGCCACCTCCACCTCCGCCTCCACCGGTTCCAAAGGTCGTTTCATCTCAGCCTTCAGCATCATCATCATCATCATCATCATCATCAGCACCATCACAAGCACCGCCACCACCACCACCGCCATCGCCCCCAGTCGATAACAACGATGGTGATACTGGTGGTCTCCTCCTTGGCGGCATGTCGAAGGGCACCAGAAACACATACGCAATCCCCGACATGGACAAAATGAGTCCCGAGGAGTATCGTGCAGCACTGCAGAAGACTGTGATCGAAAAGCAGGAGGCAAGGATGAGGAAGAGAGGGGGCCGAATCGGGAATATCGTCAGTCGCGACTATATGGACTCTTTGTCGAATAACGCAAGGTCCGAAGAGGATAACGAGGCAGCCATTAGGCGCTACGAAGAGGAAACCGAGAGGAGGAAAAATCTTGAGGGGCAGGCCAAGCTTCGTGATGATTGGGGAACCAAATAAGAAAGTTGCTGGAATGGAAAAATCTTTGGCGCGGTCTTAATGGTCTTAAGGGCACATTAAATCAGGCAAACTTTGTTGGCAAATCAATTATTCTTTGGTTTCATTAATTTTCTCTTAATTCTCATCATATAAATTTCTCATCCTCAAACAAATCAAACACATGGTATATCTACCGGTCACCGGGTTTTATAGTTCAATTCGTTCAATTCGTTCAGTTCGTTCAATTTGTTCAATACATCTGCAATCTCATTCCGCCGTCATCTCCTTGGCCTCGTCCCAAAGGTTTTGGAACAGCGCTGTACTCAGATACCTTTCCCCGAAACTGGGTATAATGACGACAATCGTCTTCCCCTTCATCTCCTCCCTCTGGCTTACAGCGATCGCCGCCTTCACAGCTGCGCCGGAGGAGATGCCACAGAAAATACCCTCCCTCTTAGCTAGTTCCCGGGCGACTGCCATGGCATCGTCTGATGCGATTTGAATCACCTCATCGATCAAGGAGGTGTCCGCGTTTCCTGGAACAAACCCAGCGCCAATGCCCTGAATTTTGTGTGGACCGGGCTAAAAAAGGAAGCGGGAGAGAGTTAGTTATGTTGGATTTTAACCCAACAGACAATTCCTTATTCAAATTCTGCGCATAAAATCGTTCTCACCTGTCCCCCAGAAAGCACTGCACTCTCAAGCGGCTCCACAGCCACTACCATCAAGCCAGGCTTGAGTGGCTTCAGGTACTGCGTGCTGCCGGTGAGGGTGCCCCCGGTCCCGACGCCTCCGACGAGGACGTCGATCTGACCATCGGTGTCTCGCCAGATTTCCGGCCCTGTCGTTTCGCGGTGTATCTTCGGGTTGTCGGGGTTGTTGAACTGAAATTAAAAATTGAAATTCGATTTTTTGATGTTTTGATGTATAGTGGTGGGGGTTGGTTAGTGGTGGGGGTGAGTGGTGGTAAAAAAGCAAAGCAGCAGAGTAAAACAAAGCAAGCGACTCAACAGCCACAACAACCACCCTCAACAACCACCCTCTACAATCACCCTCAACAATCACCCACCTGCTGTAGGAGATAACCCTCACTGCCCAATTTGCTGGTAACTTCCTCTGCCTTGCTGATTGCCCCAGCCATCCCCTCACTGGCCTTGGTCAGAATTAGCTCCGCCCCGAACGCCTTCAGGAGGACGCGGCGCTCCATGGACATACTCTCCGGCATAGTCAGGATAAGCTTGTACCCCCGGGCCGCTGCTACCATCGCCAAGGCGATACCCGTGTTCCCTGAAGTGGGCTCCACAAGAGTTGTCTTCCCTGGGGAAATGTCACCACGTAACTCAGCCTCGTTGATCATCGAGAAACCAATGCGGTCTGTTCCCGTCACATTGTGGGGCAGCAAATTTAACCATCGAGGGTGACATTCACCAAGCAACATGTGCAGGTGTTCGAGGAGTGATTAGTCAATGCCCTTTCTGCGCACTTGAGAAATTTTCATCACTCGCTCAGCATTGCTCATTTGCTCACCTTTCACGCTATTGCACGGCTCCATCGACTCCAATTTGCAAAGAATTCTGGCACCCCCCGAGTTCACCCGATTCAGCTGCAATAGGGGCGTATCGCCAATCAAATCCGTAATAGATTCTGCTATTTTTGGGCGGGCAAAAAGAGAAATTGTCGATGACCACGGTCTCTGTAACAATGACGATGACTGCGCAGGAGCTCGTCCGCTGAATATCGTCGGTAAGAATGAGAGAGCATCTGCGAACATGCGAGGGTAAGAAAATAGAAAGAGAAAGAGAAGGGCAGGGAAGATACGACTGAAACAAAGAAACGTTATTGGAGGAGAGAGAGACTAAGGAGACCCCAGCGCTGGAATTCACTCACTTCCAGAAAGAATCAGACAATAGAGTGAGGTTAGAGCACGCATTATATTGCGTGAAAGGTAGAGGGGTTTTTCTGAGTGTGGGTATCAACGATGATGAGGGGCATAAAAAAAAAAACCCTTAACAATGGCTGGTGCTAAAAAAACAGCACCCCCTCTTCTCCCCGGGGAGACAGCTCCTCCCAAACAACCTGAATCAGCGGAAAAAGGGAAAACAAGCGGAAAGAAAAGCCGCAAACGTCCTCACCCCAAGGACAAGGACAGGAGTGAAAATGACAAGAATGAAAAGGATGTTCAGAGCAAGAAGAAGGAAGAAAAGAAAGTCGGAAAGAGAAGCAAAAAGAGAGACGAAAAGAGAGACGAAAAGAGAGACGGAAAGACAGACGAAAAGAGAGACGAAAAGAGAGACGGAAAGACACACGAAAAGAAGGACGAAAAGAAGGACGTAAAGAAGGACGAAATGAAGGACGAAAAGAAGGACGAAAAGAAGGACGAAAAGAAGGACGAAAAGAAGGACGAAAAGAAGGACGAAATGACGGACGAAAAGAAGGACGAAAAGAAGGACGAAAAGAAGGACGAAAATGACAGCAGCCCCCCTCCTCCGAAAAAACCAATTTTGGTATACTCAGGGGAATCCATCTTTGAGAAAGAGTTTGCTGACCTTACCAAGGGACTAATGCATTGTATGGAGGAGGCGTTGTTGGAGGGTTTCAAAGTTGAGCACCTTTTCCGAAATTCCACCACACCTGAAGCACCGGATCTGCCGTCAATGCTGACCATCACCGCAAATAACGCGAAGAAGTCTCTCAACGAGCAGTTTCTCTTTTGCTGCCGGAAGATGAGTCAAATGTTTCACATCTTGGTGCAGTCAGGGGAGCAGAATACGCTCAAAACCTACGAGGAGAGCTTGGTTGACGTGCTGCAGCAGGTGAGAGAGAGCTTTTTTTTTTCAGCGAGGCACCAGTGTGACGCCGCGACTCCCAGGAGAAAACTAACAGCACCGACCCTGCCTGTCTATTCGTTTCGCTCCCTCACTCACCACTACCGTGTCGACTTTTGTCGTCGCGGCATCTTCAATTTCTCTTTCTCTTCCTCCTCCTCCTAACAGCAAGCGGAGAACATTGACAAGCTGATTGCGGGGGTTATCGAGAGGGAGAAAGAAAAATGGAGAGTTACTCATGAGAAGGACCTGCAAGAGCTTGACAACAAGTATGCCCGTTTGCTTGCTGAGGCGATTCACGCCAAGAAAGACGAGTGAAAAACAACAACGAAAATTCGGCTTCTGAAGCAGCGATTCTTTTTTAACAAAACAAGAAATAAATTATATCTTACTACGTTAATCACGGCGAATAACTGGCTATCAGATCGCTTGCATCCACCTCTTTGTTCGGATCAAATTTGATCGCTTTCGTACGCTGATTCTGGCCATCACTGTTTTTGTCCCGAGGTCTTTTTTTCGAGGCCTTTGTCTTCTGGTTTGCGGCGGTCATCGCATTTGGCGCTCCTGAGTCCGTATCACTATCACTATCGCTATCAAGGACTATGGCATCGCCTTCGGCGACTTTCCTTGCTGCCGGTGCCTGGTAGGTTTTCTCCCCCATCTTCTTCCACTTTGATATTAACTTGGCTTTGTTAGTGATTTCTGTCCTCTTGCGTTGGCACCACACGACGTCGATGAACTTCGAAATAAAGCTTGTACCCTGCTCAACCCCAACACCACGAATGTAAACACCCGAGAGTTGTTTGTAGGCCCACCCGAAGAGATTAGCGATCTCGTCAATTTTGAAAGAACCGGTGAAATCTGCAGTACCTGCGAGGGATTCAATCACAGTAGATTTGTTCAAGTTTGCCGAATCCATGTACCGGCGAAAGAATGAAATCAGGACTATAGTAGTAGAGTGAGCGAGAATTTAGTGATGGGCGCGAAAAAAGGTTGGTGTAATGCCGAGGCATGGCATTATAGTGACGTCACCCTTTCGCCTCCCTGCCACTTACCTTCTGCCTCACTGACGCCTTCCTCCTTGACTACTTCCAAATGCGCTGACAACATGACATACAACTTATAGCTCCCAATACCGCCCGTGAAAGGTTTATCATACCCTCGTTGAACCAAAAGGAGCTTGAGACAAAGGCAGACATCACTGAATAGACTGCCATGCGCTTTTATGCATTCGCTGGCGTAGGCGGTAGTGTCAACAGACGCAACTCCACCGACGGCAATGTCGACCTCGATGCCGAAGGCGGTATAGAAATTGATGATTGGTATGCGTGCTTTCCTGCGGATAAATAAGTTGCTGACATAAGGGGCTTTGCGTAATGGCTTGCTCAGCGAGTTGAGAAGGTCATTACAGAGATTCCTTTTTTTTCGCGAGATTGAGGGTGCTTGAGAGAGATTCGGCGACGATTTTCCACTGCTGCTGTTTGCACTCTCTACACTGATATTGAAACCAAATTTATCACCATCATCGCCGCTCAAACTTTTGCTGTCGTCAAGGCCATTGCCCTCATCGTCTTCGTCACTATCACTGATTTCCCATTCATTATCGTCCTTTTCTATCATCAAATGTTTCCACCTATCCACCTTCGCCCGAAATGCGGCATCCTTGACCTTATTTTCATCCCCCTCCTTTCCCCTTGGCGGTGGCTGTGTCACTTTCTGGGGGGATGCCATCCCCTCGTCAAAAACAGCCACGTCTACATCGCTGCAAAAAAGGCAAACCTCAGGCGTCCCAAAGCTACCGAATTTCTCCACCTGCAGGTAATTGACACCTTTGCGGTTATTTTCAATTCCCGCAACCTCACAAACCTTAAGAAAGAGAAATTCTCTGCATTCGCTCTCTTGAGATTTCGGCCGCAAATAATTCGCAAAACTCTTCACTTCCTCAGCCAAAACAGTCGTTAGCTGAGAGCTACGGATGACAGTGGTTTTAGGCTTCGAGGACGGTGTCTTACTATTAATTCTATCGATCTCCTGAGTAAAATTTCTGACGAGAAGCATTGCTTCCCTGTCTTTACCTTCGCCATTTTGTGCAGCATATTGTCCTTGTCCGTGGGAAAACATGCAGTCATCCCCAAAACGACAGTACCCATTTAAATAGAAGCGGCAATTTGCCGGTCTTCGACTGTACGAGCGATGATCCGACTTCTCAACGGGGGCACTATGCACCTCGACCAACTCAATTGAGGAGTCATCATCCTCATCAACCACCGAGTGAATTGACAGAATGTCATCAGAATCAGAACCAGAATCACAATCTATCGAAATTTGGTCTTGCTGCTGTATTGGTTTTGGTTTTTGTTCTGGTTTTGGTGGTGGTGGGTTGGAGAGGGGTAGTGCCTTTTCATAATTCGAAGAGGATTTTGGAGAGTTTGCGCTTTCCCCTACACTTGAGGAGATGTTGGACGTGTCTACCACTATCGAAGCAGCTTCAGGTTCAAATTCAAGAAAGTCTGTCCCAGTCCCATCAGAATCATCACCGTCAGTTTTGACTTGCTGTCGTCGTCGTTCATGCTTTTGTTGTAGTTCAGCTTTTCTGCGTTGCTGTCTGAGAATTCTTCTGTGCCTGCTACGCTTTCTACGGTCCATTTTCATATTCATTGGTTTACCTTTCTCTTCGACAGGTTTGACTGGCTGGATCTCCCCGGTAACTCCATTTGGGTCTTTTTCCTCCTTGACATTGCCATTGCTGTGGATGCTCACATTCTCTGGGGTATCAAGAGTTGCAAACCAAGGCGTTTCAGTTATCACAATATCCTTAGTTTTTAACCCAGTAACGACATCATCATTGCCGTTTCTACCATTTTGGTTGCTGTTGCTGTTGCTGTTGCTGTTGCTGTTGCTGCCTCCTCTTCCTCCTTCAGACCACCCTGTAGGGGACCGGGAAGGGGACCGGGAATACGAACGCGATCGGTCCCTCTTGGAGTTCTTCTTTGAGCTCATGCGATCACCAAACGCGTTGTAAAGTGGACCAGGCTTAGCCATGGGGGGAGGAAAGAATGGGTCAGGTTGACGACGTCGCAGGTTCGGGGGTAAAGGGACCAAACAGTTCTTTGGGAGTTTACTGGGACAAAAAATTATGTGTGAAGACGGACGAATGAAGACGATGCTGGGTGGGGAATTAAATAGGTTTGATGGTTTCAGACTCTTAAATTTCAGCCGCAGATTATTTGAGGGCGGGGGTGCGAAGTTTTCAAGTCTTCAACCAAAGACTTCTCAACAAAATTCGATATTTACTTCTCCAAACCAACTGCTAATATTTTCCTCGCTCTGTGGAATTTTTCGACTACACGGTGTTAATATTGTCTTGTGCAGGCACACTTCCATCGTCACCTCGTCACCTTAACAATGACCCGTAAAAGCAAGGCTGCGAACGGCAGCTCAGCCATGACACAGCATGAGCGCGGTCTTGTTGCGCAGTCATACGGCACTCAAAGCGCCCGAATTGGAAGCGACTCCCGTACTCCTTTTGGCGTCTGCGAGATCGGCCTCACCGAACCGCTAGACGCGGTCTGCTCTAAGAGCGGCGGGGTGTACGACCGGGCCACAATCCTGCAGTACTTGGCCAATAAATCGAAGCAGATCAAGGAGCAGCGAGCTTTGTACGAAGCACAGACAGAGCGAATTCTGGAAAAAGTGAGAAGAGAGGACGAGGAGCACGGCGAGAGGTGAGTAGAGCTGGCAGTAGTTCATCGCTGGCGGGAGTCTATGTATCGGAGTGAATCTAATCGTATCCCTTCTCGTAGCAAAATCAAAGAGTTTGAGCTGCTCACAAGCGGGGTTATGGCCGAGGATATCTCGAGCCACGCGAAGGGCAGAAAGGTGGGGGAAAAATCCAAGGGATTCGACGTCGAGACGAAGGGGGAGAAAAGCGATAGACTGAAGACCACGAGTTACTGGCTCGCTGCCCACGCACCCACTCACGAAGTTCTTATAGAGGAGCCCCCAAAGCGACCCTCGAGCCCAACGAGCGGCAACCCACTAAGAATGAAAGACCTTACCCCGATTACCATCACCCGCGCCGAAGACAGCAATGAACCCATCTGCGCTGTATCGAAGAATAGTCTAAAAAATACGCAACCAATCGCCCTTAAACCTTCTGGAATCGTCATCAGCGAGAAAGTGTTTAACGAGTTTATGAAAGACGACGACCACTGCCCAGTTACCGGCATGAAAATAAACAAGAAAAAGGGGGACGTCATTAGGTTGAGGAGGGGAGGTACGGGCTTTGCTTCCACCAGTATTAAAGAAGACGGGGAAGGGGGCATGGAAAGCGGTATAATTGCAAAGAAGTACAAAGCAACGATGACTTGATTGACCATTGAAAGCAAAATTGAAGAGAGAGGGAGAGAGAGGGAGAGGGGGAGAGAGGGAGAGAGGGAAACGGAGAGGTAGACTGCTATATAGGATGCTTTATATTTGGAATATTTGGAACAACACTGCTTCTGACCATATCATTCCTTATACTCTCAAATGTTATGATTGGATTATTATCTGTAGTTCGTTCACTTCTGGTGTCATTAAAACTATAATTGGGTTGGATTATCTGTGGTTAAATAGGGTCAAACTCGTCCCCGGACATCATCGCCTAACCCAAACAACACAAAATTTATTTTTCAAAGTTCAGTACTACTTGCCGAACTTTGAAAAGTGAAGGATCAGAGTTGTACTCAGTATCCATGTAATATTCTTCCACGGAGCGAGCCCCTACAAGTGCCTTTACTGCTAAGCCTACGAAATCTGGAATTATAACCCTCAGTCCTTGCTCTGCGAGTAATATCTGCGCGTTTTGCGTTCCATCGCCGTCAAGCGAAATGGTGAAAGAGTCTTCTTCTTCTTCTTCTTCTTCTTCTTCTTCTTCTTCTCCTTTTTCTTGTTGTTGTGAAGATACCCCAAGTGCTATAAGGCCATTGGCCTGGAACCAATTTAGCACCTCCTCGACATTCTGAGCTCCGATTTTTTCTAAGACACTAGCTCCGACAATTTTATCGAAAGAAAGACGAAAGGACGCCAATTTTTCTTTCGTAGAAACAACTCTTAGGAGCTCATGATATGCTCTGAAATGAATGAAGATTTTGAAGTTGTACTCATCAACCGCACTAGAAATCTGAAACGACCTCCTCAAAAGTGCATCTAAGTCATCCACTTTTTTTGTCAATTCAGCCTCTCCCACAGTGGGTGAAGCAAGAGAAACAAGGAAGGCGCGGTCGCTTATCGATAGCAACATTTTCGTCGCGTCAACAGACAATTCCTTCCTTGGTGGAATTTCCCTCTTGTCAGAAAAACGACCCTGTCTTTTCCGATTTGTTCCCATATTATACCGGTCGTTGAACCTTTCCCATCGGCCATCCAAACTATCAATTGTCTGCGCTCCGCGTACAACTCCTGTCCTCACAGCCAATCCCAAATCACTAGTTGTCACTGCCCGAAAAATTTTCCCTCGTCCTCTGCCAAAATCTGTGTCATCTGCTGAAACTGTTTTGGGGACCGTTGACACTGACACCAGGGCAGCAACGAAATTTCTGCGTGTCAAAAATGAGAACCAAGGAGACACAGAAGTAAGGAGGAAAGAGAAGAGAAACAGGGACAAATGTTGCATAGATGATCCTTATATGGTCCTAGTGAGTTTTTCCCCCCATTCGATGAATAATACAGTGCTCAAGAGTGTCCCAGAATTCCCCCAAAAAACCAAAACACCAAAACCATTCCCATTCATGCTACGTAAAAATGATACATCCAAAAATGCACCGCCTCCGCCTCCTCCTCCTCTTCTCCCTCTTTCTTCATTTCTTTGCGACAATTAGCGCCTTTAACGCACCGAAGCCGATGAACTCACGGCGAGCAGTCCTTTTCTGCCCCCTTCCCCTGATCCTCTGTACCATTCCCAGGAGAGCTTCCGCAAAAGTGACACTCAATCCTCTGCAAACAATCTCCTCATCAAATCACTCGCCGCAAGTGATTGCCAATGACATATACTCTGTCACTCTCCCTGAAGACTTTTATGCGCTGCAGCAAAAGAAAGATATCGGTGTTCTGCTCAAAGCTGGCAACATCGGGACAACAAGTGTGGTGGCTGTGGAGCGCTTCAAGACTTTTACATTGCTCCAGAACGAAGGCGTCATTGATGGGAGCAAACAACTGCTGTCCAATTGGAGTGATTTTGGTGATAATCAAAAGAGAACTTGCGAGGCAGTGATAAGGTACAGAGATCGAGACAAGATACAATCAAGAGGGGGAGCAACGGACGAGAAAATAGTCGACGATTCGATACGCCTCGATGAAAGTTTGTTGACATTTGTGACTACGAGAGGAGTGCCTGTCCAGGATGCTGAAAAATATATGGAGCTAACAGGGAGGTCGTCAATATCGAGAACGACAATTTACGAGCTATTTCTGGGAGAGGGGGTCATAACTGCGATTTATGGAAGTTGGGGAGACGTAGAGGGGGAAGAGGAGGTTATTGGGAATGTTGTTCGCAGCTTTTCTCTTACGAAATAACCCACATTTATGAATTTGAAGGTAAAAAAATGAAGACCAAGTAGTACAAAAGGAAACAATTTACCCCCACCTATTTATTGTGCACTTATACATATTACACTGCCGATCCATCCACGGTAGATGATGTGCCATCGGTCGTTGATGACATGTCCATTGGGACAACACTTGCAGATGACAGTGACGATGAATTTGCTCTGCTCATGCCACTCGTTCCGCTGCTTGCCATTGTTGTTGATGATTTGGTTGAAATCGCTTCTCCGGACGATCCCGACGATTTGTCTGTTGACCTCACACCCGCATCTTCAGCGAAAGAAGAAGCAGCAGAAGATCTGATTGCCGCACTGTCTAAAACCACTTGCTTTCTTACTTTGTCCCTATCTTTGTTAGGGTTAAGAAACCAAGTGAACGAAATCACCATGGGCCAACATATCGTCCAGCCTGTGTGTGCGAGCGTGTGTGTGCGAGCGTGTGTGTGCGGATGTGCGTGTTTGAGTGAGAAAACGGATTGGATTGCTCCAACACAAGACAGTCACAACTCACCGAGGACCATTTGATAAGACGCCTTATTATACAGATAGGACCAACAAAGAAATACAATGCAGCCAAGAAGCTGTGTGGAACCATTGTTTCGAAGCTCGCGAATGCAAACTCTTATCTTCCCCAGTAAATTGAGAATCTGTGGATCGACTTCTTGCGCTTGAGATTTTGCAGTATTGACGGTCTCTTGGATAAGGCGTTCCATCAAACAGCATGCAGGCTTTGCCACGCCGAATACTAAAAAATACGTGCAAATTCCGTTTCCGGCCATATACAGCTGCAACATCAGCTTTTGCGTCCCCATATCAGGAAGTAGAGTGAGCGGCTCGATAATAAGGAACGATAGGAAGGCTATCACTCGCTCTACCTTCAATAGTCTTTTCTGAATTTTCGCCATTGATGACAACCTCTTTCCCTCTGGTCCACCAAATTTCGCCTGTGAGAGCATGAAAGCAATCAGCCGATCCACTGTCCAGGGAGCAGCCATCCCGTAAAAAAGAATTCCAGCAATGGAGTCTACAACTGTCACGAGGACGTCATCCCCAACTGTGTAGAGTCAATCGTTGAGTAAGTTCGTTATTTTGTTCGCTTTGTAAAGCTTGACACCAACTTGACACGACTCCCAGCTCCCCACAAAAAAACTCACCCATCGGCATAGGAGTTTTCGCTATGCGAATGACACCTTCAAGCACGCGAAAGAAAGCGAATATACAAATCATTACCATCAACCGAAAATTTATGGTGTTGAGGCACACTCTGAAATCTCTGTGTTTCACCTTCCTCAGAATAGCACCCTTGGAATCATGGTATTTTTTTCTATACCAGAACATAAGTACTATCCTGGTGGTGTAGATAAACTCTACCACCCACAAAATTAGAGTGACAACGCGCCAATTGTACAGTAATGATTCCCGGATCTGGCAGTCCATGTTAGTAGAATCCACCATGTCGCCCAAACCACTGAATCCATCATCACATTTGCACGTGCTGTTCACACAGACGCCATTTCCACTACAAACAGCGGAATCAAAGAAACTCTGTTCTATAAATTCATTTTTGCACCCCATTTTTGGTTGTCGAAGAGTTGTTGTCAGTGAGGAATCGGAAATCTGAAAGAACAAGTGTGTTAAAGCGCGCTAAAACCGAAAGAGGAATCGCACGAAAACGGAAATGTGGATATTAGGGGTCAATCCTTTTATCCTTTCAATTTTGAGGTCCAATTAGCTTCCTGGTGACAATAAAGTTATCTAATCTGGCACCGGTTCTCGGGGGTTGTCTCGACCGATTTTGCTGGGAAGTTTGGCACTTCAAACTTCAAACTTCTCCCTCCAATATTTTATATTAATAACCCTTGCATGAAAACCCAACAATTTCTCCACTCAAGATTAATTTTTTACATCAAAACTCTTCGTTTCTGACTTATACATTATATTAAGGGCC
>ERZ651776.2750-NODE-2750-length-18526-cov-6.960811_pt1 | contig 18526 bp, 22 predicted proteins | sample MGYA00514761_ERZ651776 | MGnify/ENA metagenome assembly ERZ651776 | reverse complement strand
AACATTTAAGCGTACACCGTTGTCGGTTTTGAAGGAGGTTCACGCATGCGTAATAGATCCGAGGTTTTGGCCGCCTACCATGCATATCTAGATGCATTTGTCGCCAGTGATGAGGACGCCATTCACGCCCAATTTGTATGGCCATGTGCTTTCATCATGGACAAAGAAACCGTCATGTTCGACAAATTTCCATTTAGTCCGCTTGAGATGAAGGCCAGAAAAAATTGGGCAACCAGCACGTCATTTGAAATTGATGTGATTGCCGTTTCTGAAAGTAAGGCGCACTTGGTTTTGCGTAACTGCGACAGACTGCGACCAGACGGTTCATTGATTGAGAATGCCACTGCTTTTTATGCCTTCACCAAAACACCCGATGGTTGGAAAATTTTTGCAATGTCCGCTATTGAGTTCCCTGCTTAAAACCGCGTCACTCCTGCAAAGAAACTGACCTCACCCGCGCAGGAGTGTATGAATAGTTTTGGGCGTTGCGGTTGGGCGTCAAAAGCAACCAAGCTTGCTCTTAGGTGCTTGAACTTGGCAACAAACTACTGGCAAGTGGTAGCGGGTTTGAACCTGCACCACCTGCCGCGTGAGAAAACAAATCAGTCACCGTACTGATTGCGAGTGCCAGGAACATCAGCGCGCACAGCCGGTAAGTAATGGCCACCCACTTCTGGCCGGCTTTCTTAAAGAGCCTGTCAATCGCCGCCGCACAGAAAACCGCCCAACAGACCGAAGCGATCATGAATCCAGTGAAAAACATCAGGTACTCAGACAGACCAGGATCAGATATGCCCAGCGCCCCCAATGCGCTGCCCAGAGCAGCCCAGTAAGCGAGATTCTGAGGGTTGGTCAGAGACAGCGCAACGCCAGATCTCAGCGCCGAACGGGCTTGCTCGCTGTCAGTTTGCTGCACATTGAAGTTAACGGAGGCTGCCTTCCATGAGTCCCAAGAGAGCCAAAGCAGATAGGCGCTACCAGCCAGACCCACTGGCCACTTGAGTAGATCAACTTGAAGCAAGAGACCCACACCAAGCAGGCCCAAGATGGCCCACGTGGCATCTCCCACCAGAGACCCTATTTGAACGGCAAGAGCAGGCCGAAAGCCGCCTGTCGCACCACGGCGGACTGTCTCGGCAAATATGGCCCCGGGCGCGGCGTTAAAAACCAGCCCAAGTAGAAAAGCGGCGATCAGGACGGACATATACATACTCAATTTAAAACATCAATTACAAGAAAACGCTGCGCACCTGCTGCAGATGGGGCGTGCCAGTGAGCCTGCCAGATAAGGACAAACAATAAGCTTTTTTTATTAAACCTATGACGCGTCAGTGGCATTTGTTCCGACGCTCGCGTGAAAGTTCTGGGGGTCAGTTCAAATCCGGGGCGATTAAATACATACTTACACACGAGCGCAATGCAATGCATCAATAATTAGATACATACACATCAAATCTTTTAAAACCAGGAGCTGAACCCATGATCCGATACCTAAAGCGCGGCCGAGACGTGCAGGCCCGAGCCGATGACGACGTCAAAGTGCGCGCCACTGTCGAAGGCATTATTCGCGACATTGAGCAACGCGGCGATGACGCGGTTCGAGAGTACAGCCGCAAATTTGACAACTGGGAGCCCAACGAGTTCCGCCTGTCGCAAGGTCAGATCGAGAAAGCCATAAAAAGTCTGTCGGCGCGCGAACTCGAAGACATCCGATTCGCGCAAGCACAGATCCGTAATTTTGCGCAAATCCAGCGTGACTCGATGCGCGACGTAGAGGTGGAAACCCGTCCCGGCGTGATCCTCGGTCACCGCCACATTCCCGTCAATGCAGTGGGCTGCTACGTGCCCGGCGGCAAGTATCCGATGATCGCTTCTGCGCATATGAGTGTACTCACCGCCAAAGTGGCCGGGGTCAAGCGCATCGTGTCGACTGCACCTCCCTTCCAAGGCGCGCCGCACCCCGCTATCGTCACCGCCATGCACCTAGCCGGCGCGGACGACATTCTGGTGCTCGGCGGTGTGCAGGCTGTCGTGGCGATGGCGGTGGGCACCCCCAGTCTCAAGCCGGTGGACATGCTGGTGGGCCCAGGCAATATGTTTGTGGCCGAGGCAAAACGCCAGTTGTACGGGCGTGTGGGCATTGACCTGTTTGCCGGACCAACAGAGACGCTAGTGATCGCTGATGACTCCGTTGACGGTGAACTGGTGGCAGTTGACCTGCTGGGTCAGGCCGAACACGGCCCTACGTCGCCGTCCGTGCTGTTGACCGACAGCGAGGCGCTAGCGCACAGCACCATGGCCGAGATCGCGCGCCAGCTAAAGGTGCTCCCCACTGCGGCCATCGCCGCGGAGAGCTGGGCCGAGTTTGGCGAAGTCATTGTCTGCGACACCCGAGAAGAAATGCTGCAAAAGGCCGACGAACTCGCATCTGAGCACGTACAGATCATGACCCATGAGCCGGACTACTTCCTGGACAACATGACCAACTACGGCGCACTCTTCATCGGTCCGCGCACCAACGTGGCCTTTGGCGACAAAGTCATCGGCACCAACCACACCCTACCGACCAACAAGGCCGCTCGCTACACCGGTGGTTTGTGGGTCGGCAAGTTCCTGAAGACCTGTACCTTCCAGAAAGTGTTGAGCGACGAGGCCAGCGCAGAGATCGGCGAATATTGCTCGCGCCTGTGTCATATGGAGAATTTCGCCGGTCATGGCGAGCAGGCCAACATTCGGGTTCGTCGGTATGGCACGCGGCCGGAAGTGCCTTGGTATGAGCCCGTACCCCCTTTGCAGCCATGAGCGCGGCGGTTTTTCAATGACTCCGGTGCCACAACTACCACCGCCTCCCTGCTTTCGGGTTGACGGAAAACGGGCGCTGGTCACCGGCGCGAGCCGGGGCCTTGGGCTAGCCGCAGCCGTGGCGTTGGCGCAGGCCGGCGCTGCCGTCACGTTGGCGGCGCGCTCCGAAGATGAGCTGAGGGCCGCCTGCGAGGCCATCGCAGCGCAGGGTGGACAAGCTGATTTCGTGGTGCTGGATGTAACGGATTCAAAGGCCGTGACCGCCGTCATAGCGCAACACCCCACCTTCCACATCTTGGTCAACAACGCTGGCATGAACCGGCCCAAATCGCTGATAAACACGCCCGATGAAGACATTGATGCGGTGTTCGACCTGAACGTGAAGGCGACTTTCTACGTGGCGCGCGAGGTCACGCGCCGCCTGCTAGCCGCTGGCGAGAAAGGGTCGATCATCAACGTCGGCTCGCAGATGGGCCATGTGGGTGGCCCGAGCCGCACACTTTACTGCGCAACGAAACATGCGGTCGAGGGCATGACCAAGGCGCTGGCGTGGGAGCTGGGATCAGCCGGTATTCGAGTCAACACCGTGTGCCCAACCTTTATCGAGACCGCCTTTACCGCCCCCATGTTCGCTGACGCGGCCTTTCGTGATGTTGTCATCAGCAAAATTGCACTGGGCCGCATTGGTCGCGTGGAAGAAGTAATGGGCCCCATCGTCTTCTTGGCGAGCGAGGCTTCGAGTCTCATGACGGGTAGCGCATTGATGCTAGACGGCGGCTGGACCGCTGCATGAACGCGCAGCCAACGCGCCCTACCGTGCGGACGAATCGAGTGCAATAGGCGGCGGCAGAGGCAAGCCTTCTGCGATGGCGACTTGTTCGAGTGCTTTTTCAAAAAGCATTCGAGCAGACCCAGCGACATGCTGCAAGTAGGCGTGCAATCGCGCGTCGGCAGCGCTCCTGTTCGCACAGTCGCTGCTGTATTTTTCAAAAGACGAAATTTGCAACAACAACTCTGCCAAATGACTAGGGCACTCACAAGACACTGCTGAGGAAATGCCGGCAAATTGTGTCAGGGCTATATCGTCAAACAGGGGTGGGGAAACGGTTTGCTCAGCCGGGGCTCTTGAAGCGGGGGCGGTCGCACCGCGAACATCAGCAACCTCGTTGCGCTGCAAGGACGCCAGCCATTGGCGCAGTGACTCGTCATCTGCAGGTTCGGATAAAACGGCGGCGCCGGCATGGGTTAACTCTGCTCGTCCTGCGGCACTGGAAAAGCGATAAAAAACGGCTGCCGCTGGGGCACGCCAAGCGTCTTGGGCAACGCGTAGTTCGTGGTGCGCGCCGGGCTGCAAGCTGCCGGCTTGCCAAATCAGTAGGTCTGCGGCAGGCGTATCCGCCTGCTGCGCGGCTTGCGCTGCTTGGGCCAGGCTATCGAATACCCCCACCAATTGCAGCTTTGGTCCGGCGGGCCGGCGCTCGAACAACCGCTGGAGACGAGCCGCCAAAGCTTGCCCCACCACCACCGCCCGCAATGCGCTTTGCAACGGCGCTTCAGCCCAATGAAGGGCTGCAACCTCAGGCGCGCGCATCATCTCGCGCAGTTGTTCTGTTTCGAGCGGCGCGAGCAAGCCAATGGCATGACCCTGAGCGGTCAGCCGGCGTAACAGGGTCGCTCGCTCAACATCTGCTGACGAATACAACCGGTGTCCCGATGCCGCCGTGTTGGGTCGCACAGCTTGGTAGCGTTGCTCCCAAATGCGCAAGGTCGCCACGGGCATACCCGCAATACGCGCAACCGCTCCGGCCCTAAAAGTCGGCTGAACGTTATTTGGAGGCAGCGCTTGAGACTGATTAGCCGGTTGAGAAGACGCCATTTTCTTGCTTCATGAGTTTAATATGAGTCGGATTATCGCATCAATTGAGTTGCTTATTGTCTTTTGAAGGCTATGATATCAACTCACGATCATGTCAAAACTGTAGCCGGAGAGGTTTTTCAACCGGCATTGCTCAGCTTTGACTTCAGCGAACACCCAGATAACAAGCCCTTGGTACTCGTTGAAATTCTCTGGCTTGTTTTTTATTGGACTCTCCATGAACACAAATCGACGCACCTTTTTTATGACGCTGGCCGCTGGCGGCTCGGTTCTGGCTACTTCTGCCCACGGCAAAACAAAGGCCGATGAAAAAGACCCACAGGCCATCGCCCTAGGCTATGTATCAGACGCCACCAAAACCGACACCAAAAAGTACCCCAAATATGCGGCAGGACAGGTGTGCACCAATTGCGCCTTGTTCATAGGCAAAGCGAGCGATACCTGGGGTGGTTGCCCATTGTTTGCCGGCAAGCAAGTCGCCGGTAAAGGGTGGTGCAGTGCCTATGTCAAGAAAGGCTAATGGTGTCTCACTCGGCCACGATACCGCTAGACGGTGAGGGCCGAGCAGCCGGTATGAGAGCCGGCTGCGCGCCCCTCTGTGCAGGTGACCCGCTCCCCAAGTGGGTGTTCGCTGACTTGCGGACAGACCATGCTGGCGAGGTCGGCGCGACCTGCATATACCGAGGGGTGCTGCAATTTGCGCGAGATCCCGCGCTCAGGGCTTTTGCCGAGCATCACTTGGCCACAGAGCAAAAGCACCTGGGTCTCATTGCGGCGTGGTTACCGGCAGCGAAGCACAGTCGACTACTGCCATTGTGGCGATTGGCCGGGTTTCTAACGGGTGCCCTGCCCGCGCTGTTCGGCGCCAAGGCCGTCTACGCAACGATCGAGGCAGTGGAGACCTTTGTCAACCACCACTACGAGGATCAGATACGTGCGCTCGCCCCGCACCCCGACCTCAGTGACCTACGCCAGACCCTGCTAGATTGCCAAGCTGACGAAGTGGCTCACCGCGATGAGGCGGCTGCTGCGCAGGGCAACACGCAATCAGGGTGGGTACTGCGCAGTTGGTGCGCCATGGTGGGCGCAGGGTCAAAGGGTGCGGTCGCCCTGATCCGCCACATCTGAGTGACGCACGCATGACTGCCATCGCGGCCGAAATCGAACGCTTTAACCGCCTGAGCGCAACGTGGTGGGACAGCCGTGGACCGATGCGCCCCCTACACGTTGCCAATGCCTTGCGCCTAGATTATGTGGTCGCACAAATAGCCTCGCACTTGGGCCGAGACACCGCCAACGCGCAGAACGGGCTGAACGGGCTGCGCATTTTAGATGTCGGATGCGGCGGCGGCTTAATGTCCGAAGCGTTGGCGCGCCTCGGTGCCCACGTTGTGGGCGTTGACGCGTCACCGGGTAACGTCGCGGCTGCTCGTCTGCACGCTGAATCGCAAAACATCATGGTTGACTATCGGCTGGGCGATCCCACCGAGGTGCTGTCACCGCAAGAACATTTTGACGTGGTGCTCGCGCTTGAAGTCGTAGAACACGTGAGCGACGTGTCTGCATTTTTGGCCACTTCCGCGGCCCGCTTGGCGCCAGGCGGCATGCTGTTTGTCTCCACCATTGACCGCACCTTGAAGAGCTTTATCGTTGCCATTGTCGGAGCGGAATACCTGCTTCGCGTTCTCCCGCGCGGCACCCATCAGTGGTCAATGTTTGTTCGCCCCGAAGAGTTGAGCGCGGCTTTGGCGCCCTCAGACTTACAGATACGCGATCTACGCGGCATGCGCTATGTACCGCTATTGCACAGAGCATCGTGGTGCAAAGACACCACGGTTAATTACATTGCCACCTTTTCTCACACATGAACAATACCGAGCAAGCCAACACAAACGAGTGCCCTCCGGCGCTGACCGTGCTCTACGACGGTGCCTGCCCGCTGTGTCGGCGCGAGATTGCCGTGTATCGTGACCTGCAACCGCTGCAACCAGACTCGCCGGTCTGCTTTGCCGATATCAGCAGCGCGGCGGTGCCACTGCCAGCCGGTACATCGCACGAGCAATTATTAGCGCGGTTTCATGTGCAAGGTCGTGATGGCCAATTACTCAGCGGCGCCCAAGCATTTTTAGCCTTATGGGCCGCCCTACCCGGCTGGCGCTGGCTGGCCTTAGCCGGGCGTATACCCGGGGTTGCTTGGGTAATGGAGCGGATGTACCGGTTATTTTTAAGATGGCGACCGATGCTTCAGCGTTGGGCCGCTCGCTGGGACTGACAACCCAGGCGGCTGTACGTCCCGGCCAAGCAGCCGCTGACCCAACCACTCAAACGCTCGGCCTACATCAAGGCCATATGCCATTTGCACCGCAACTGGTTGAACGTCACCTGCTTGCAGCGGTGGTCCAATATCAAACGAGAATACGTAATTGGGCTCTTGCCCCATGCGTAAGTCGGTGACCACCAAGTTGTCACCCTTGCCTTGCACCTTGAAGAAACCGTCGGTAAACCTTGCTAGGCGTTGCATATGGGGGTGGCTGGCGTGCTGCTGCATCAGCGCCTCACCGCGCTCAAACGCGTTAAAGCGCATGGGTCTGCCACCATCCAACAGTGCATAAAACCCCTCGTGAAATTGGTCGCCGTCAACAGCGACCACACGCCAAAGCAGCGTCGTTAGCGGCGCTGGCGTAACAAGCACTTGCGTCGTTGGTAAACCAAGCGTCTGCAAGGAGTCGCGCGCGTGTTGGGTAACCCACGCTTGGGAGCCCGCGCTCCAAACCAAGTAAAGCGTGCTGAAAGCCAACGCCCAATTGTTAAACCGTAAGCTGCGCTCAGGCAGCTTGATGCACAACGCTGCCACTAAACCAAAGAGTAGCGGCAGTGAGTACACCGGATCGATGATAAAGAGGCTACCCAGCCCATAGGCCTCGTCTGTAAACGGCTGAAACACTTGCGTGCCGTAAATAGTCATGAGGTCTAACAGCGGGTGCGTAACCAACGCCAAGGCCAACGCCGCAAACCACCAGCCGTACACATTTCGTTGCTTGTGTACACCACTGACAACCCAAGCAAGCGGTATGGCGAATAGCGTCAACAGCAGCAAGGCGTGCGTTTCCGCACGGTGGCGCACCATGTTGAGCACCGGGTCGCCGTGGTCTAACAGCACATCTAGGTCTGGCAATAGACCAGCCACTCCCCCCCAAAGCGCAGACTTCCAAACGGCGGTACGTCTGCCCATAACGGCCACGCTCACAGAGGCGCCCAACAGTATTTGCGTAACGGAATCCATAAGGCTTATTGGTGGTGAAAATGCATAGTGACTGGCTGTGATGCGCGCCCTAGACTTGCAGCCATTCCCGTTGCCAGCGCGGTAACGCAAAGCTGGCTTGGTGGACGTCAGGGTCATAGTGGCGACCTTGGTAATCCTTCACGGGGTGGCGCAGAGAAACCCCGTCGCGGCTATACAGGTAAAAACCAAAATCTGCGCCGGGATACAAAGGGACATTGGCGCGATACGCTTCGATGTGTGGCAGCAGCTTGGTGCGAAGCATGACGCTCACCAGATTCTCGCCATCGCCTGATTGCTCCTGCAAAAAGCCAGCGCCTTCACGTGTCAAGAAAATGCTGTCGCTGTCAACCACGACGCCCGTTTCTGAAACCAATTGTGCGAGGTCCACAAAAAAGGCCTCTGTAAAGAGACCGGCAGATGGTCCGACCGGCTCGGTCAAGTCCAACACAATGATGTCAAAGGTTTGGCCACGCGCTTTGGCATCGCGTACAAAGTTTCCAGCATCATCAAAAATGAGGTTGACGCGTGGGTCGTTGTAGTCGCCATTGACCCCAAGGAATTCTTTTGACAACTCAACCACGCGTTGGTCAATCTCAACCATGGTGACGGCGGTCACGAAGTCGTGAACCAATGACTCTCGAAGGCTGCCGCCATCACCACCACCGATGATCAGCACCGAGGTGTTCTCACGCTTTCGGCCTAATAGAGGAACTTGTAGCCCCATTTCGTGATAGATGAATTCGTCTGCCTGACTCGCCTGCAAATAGCCATCAAGAACGAGGACACGGCCAAATGCGGCATGTTCAAAAATTTCAATCAACTGATAAGGGCTTCGCTCGGCATGCAGCAGAACCATGTCTAAAGACTGGGCAATGCCCAAGTCCTCGCATCGCTCCTGCCACCAGTTATTTTGTTTTTGGTTATTCACAGTCCTGCTCCTCGCAAGTGCTCGTTAACCGTTAGGCGGCTGGGTTTGAAGGCTTCCTGCATAATTTCAATACAAGCCTCAGGTTGGGTATTACCGCACATAAAAACATCAAAGGCGGCGTAATTGCTCTCTGGCCACGTGTGCACAGAAATATGGCTTTCAGCGAGCACCGCAACCCCACTGACCCCATTGGGATGGAAGTGATGAAGATGGATATTGATTAACGTGGCATTGGATGCACTGATGCACCTAATGAGTGTTTTCTCAATGAAGTCAATGTCATCCAGCCGCTGGGCGTCATAGCAGTCAATGATGAGATGCACACCAGCAAAACGGACGCCATTGCGCACTGAGAAGTAATCTTTTTGCGAGCTGTCGTTTGGGGTGTGTTGTTGGGCTGTGGTGGCTAAATGATCGGTGTCAGGCATTCATACGTTCCGGCAGGGTTCTCTACTCAACGGCATCGCTCACGCCATTAAATGCCGGAATGATTAGCCACCGCCTTTGGTACAGCGGTTAGCCATCATTATCCGTCAGCCTCCACCGAAATGCTGGGTGCCCGTCGTTAATTAAGTAAAAATGATACCAAGCGAAAAGGCGCCGCAACTTACATCGCGGCCCCTCGCACGCGGGTGATACTACAAAGAGTTACATCTCTTGATCACAGGTGAGTTAACTTGACGCAAAAACGTCCCCCCTCACTTCGCCCGCCATACTCACAGGCATCTCTGTCGCGGCCTGCGCGCGAATCGCGCGTTGCTTCTCCGCTGCATTCGTCGCAGTGGCCTCATCTGGATAAATCGTGACCACATTGAAAGTGGTATCGGATGTGTAAATGAAGTACACCGCCGTCGCACCTAATGCCATAACACCTGGTGCAAATTTTTCTTTGGCGGCCTGTTCTTGAGCCTGTCCTTCTGTTGACTGACGGCTATTTTTAGAAACCCACTCGGATATAACTGCATAACTCATAAAAATGCTCCTGTTAAAAAAAGGTATGGGCTCTAGCCTCAACGTGGACTAGTACTTACCCGGGTTACTGAAAGTTTGCAGATGTAGACGCCATGACGAACGAGCGGGGCCACACACCTACGCAACACGATTTAGAAACGACACGATGGTCTCATTGACCACGTTTGGGTGCGTGATGGGACCCATGTGCCCGATGCCTTCAAACTCAATCACCTGTGCGTTAGGCAAAACGGAGGTCAATACATCGGCCACCGCGTGAGCTGGCAAACGTGAGTTCTCGCCTTTCATGTACAGAACCGGGCACGTCAACTCGGCAAACGCACTCAAAGGGGTTGAGTCGTTGTGTAGCGCAGTCGCCCAATCGTCCACATCACGAATCGCGAGCAAGATTGCATCTTTGTGTCTAAGCGGTGTATTTTCCCAAGCTCCCTCGCCAGACCAAAAGTCAATAAATAGCCTTGCCGCGGTATCTGGGTCACCGCTTTCGATGGCTTGAGCGCTGGCTTTCCATACGACGCGCATGGCATCCACGCCGTTGGGCGGTGCATGGACCTGGTTCACGACAGAAAAAAGCGTGGGCTCGTAAACAACCATAGCGCTTACGCGCGCCGGGTTTGCTAATGCCGTCATCAGTGCAACAGCGGCGCCATAAGAGTGACCAATCAAGATGACCTGCTCGCCTGCCTGAGGCATGACGGTCTCAGCAAGCGCCACCTCATCAGACAGACTGAGGCGCCTGCTCTGCGACCACGCAGGCGTTTTACCTGCGCCGTAGGCGTCAAAGGCGGTTACATGAAAGTGACTACCCAGCGCATCCATCAGGGCTTTAAATTGACCTGAGCTACTGCAGTTTGAATGAAAGCAAACAACGTCAGGGCCAACGCCTTGTTCTCTTACAAACGGCATATTCATAGACAAGACCTCGTTTTTCTCTCTGACGGAATCAGAATCCAAGAACCATTGCATAAAGCACCGCCGTACAGCCAAAGCCCACGAGCCAGACAATCGTGCGAACCCATGCAATACCTAGAGCGTAAAGCAGCACGTAGACAACGCGTGCCAGCAAGAAAACGAGCATGATCTGCCCCACCACATCCGTAGTTGCCTTAGTCAGGTGCAACAAGATCACGGGAGGCGCAATCAGCGCCAGTGCGAACAATGAATTGGCAGTGGCACGCTCTAAGCGCAGCGCCATTCCGGTTAGCACCAAGCCCTCACGATTACCGGCCAGCGCGGGCAGGCCAACTTGCTGCAACGCTGCCAATACCTGAACAAGGATGGTGAGCAGGACGAGGCCACCGTAATAGGCGAGATAGGTGAGTTCGGGGGCCATACGGTGCTCAGTAAGTAATGGTGGTGTTCGCAGCCAGCGCAAGCGCGACCAGCTTCTCCGGCATTGCCATGGTGGCGGATTTACCATCAAGGTCACTTGCCGTGATCCCTCGGCCTTGGCTAGACATGCCAGAGACGTAGAACTGGCCGTTGGCGGCGACGATGGCATCGAAATGCTCGCGTAGCGATCCGGTTCCCAAGCCCACCAGCGTATCCAAGACCGCGCTTCGCATCAGCTGCACGCCGTCTCCAGCCAAAAATAGGTTCACCTCATGACCTTCGCTCAACGCCGTTCTTGCCACTAGGAATCCAAGCGCTGCTTTGGTTGGGTTTTCTGGGCCGCAGGTAATGTGAACTAAAAGTTTGGACATTGATCTCTCCGTGGGCTGTGGATCTCAATCGTGACGACAACATGGACGTGTTTTGATTGCGACGCTGTAAGGGTTGAAAGCTTTAGAACTCGTGAATTATTGCGTTCAACCATTTCTAAGAAATTGCGAAAACCTTGGCGTTTGATGGCAGAGCCGAAACATTTACTCTCATGTCACCAAGCCCGCCCCCGGCTGAAACCGACGCAAACTGAGCAACAGTGGATTCACCAATGTTTTGCCAATGTTTTTTTAATTCACGCCGCCTACCATGATGGGCATTTCAACCTAAGGAAATCATCATGACATCACTTGCTAAAAAATCCTTTCAGGACCCTGATGAATTAAAGACACCAGATAAAGTGCATGTTGCGACCATCAAATTCGATGGTGCTTCAATTTCAAAGCTAACCTTGCAGCCCGGTTGGAAGTGGTCAGAAATCATGAAGCCGTTGGTTGGTGGCCATAGCTGCCAAGCGCCCCACCTGGGAACGATCATCAAAGGCGTGCTGCACGTGGTTTCCGACGATGGCTCAGAGATCACCGTCCATGCGGGTGAGGCTTACGTCTTCGCACCAGGTCACGATGCGTGGGTCGTCGGAGATGAAGAGGTGGTTGCCTACGAATTCAACACCGAGGCCAAGGACTTTGCAGTTTGGAAAAACTACAAGGCGTAAAAAAACCAGCGCAGGCTTTTGCAGCGACGTCTAAGTTTGTAACAAAGACCGGTGCACTTGCTGCAAGCCTTCGCTGGGTGAAACGCCCAGTTCTTCGCGCAGAAGGATACGCATCGACTCATACAGGTGCAACGCCTCGGCTCGATTACCCCGGCGTGCCAAAATTTGCAGCAACAAAGCACACGTGCTTTCTCGATAAGGACTGGCGGCCATGGCTCGCCGGGCTGCACGTTCAGCCGTATGCAGCTCCATACCTCCTAAGTGCAACCCACTTGCGGCCAAACACTCATTAGCGCGCAGTTGCGCGTCCATCAATTTGCCACGAATGTCTTCTATCCATGGACCATCAAAGCCGGGCATGAAAACTCTTGCGCTGATGTGTGCCACGGTCTGAGAGGGACCCCAAGCACCAGCCCAATCAAGTTGATGAACAGCCGACTCGGCGCGATGCAGACAGCTCCAAACGACGTCTAAATCCACCCACGTGTGCGGGGGCAAAATCAAACGGACGTCTTGTTTGCCGATTAGATTGTCCTTGGACATCGACTTTCTCAGCTTAGCCAAGAGCGCCGCAAGCGCGGTGTCTGGGTCATTTGGAGGCGTGCCATTCCAGAGCAGCTTAACCATGTCAGAGCGACTCACGCTGCGACCTTGCTGGCTCACCAGAAACGCAAAAAGCAAACGACCTTGCCGGCCGGGCAGTTCGTTTTCTATACGCTCGCCCAGGATCCGGACGGTCAAGGCACCGCACAGGTGTATTCGCGATTCACGATCAAGCATTACATTCTTATCAATTTTTTAGTACATTTGATGCATGATAAGCGAGTTGCATGACTGTCTAATGTGTTGAAGGAGAAACATGAGCAAAGTAATCAATTGCGAGTGCGGCCTGGTGGTTCAGGCGCAAAGCGACGAGGCCCTTGTTGAGGCCACAATGAAGCACGTCGAGCAAGACCACCCTGAGCTGGTTGGAAAGATAAGTCGCGATGACATTTTGAATTGGGCCGAAGAGGCCACTTGATGTCTTGTCACGCGTGACCCCACTGCTGGGTCTGTTCAGCTGTGGGGAGGCTATTTGGTTGGAGGTCTTCTCTTGTGGCGGTTTGACTGAACTTCCCACGCTATGCTGTGAAAACTGCATACAGGGTTGGGGAATGGCATCTGATCTAGGCAAAGGCTAAACATGAATTACTAGCAGACGCAGATGCCGCGCTCGCGCCAAGTATTCTGTGGATTAACTTGCTGGGAGCCATATTGGCAGCCAAGCCGACTAAAAGACGAAGGAGCTTACTACAAACAATCGCTTGATACGTATGTTTCTCAGCGGTTAACGAACAGGCGGTACACGAGAGTGCCAATCCGTCACTCGTTGTAGGGCACTACCGGCTCGAATCAATGTCGCCTCAGCCAAGTGTGCTGCCACCAATTGAACAGCTACAGGTGTATTTTTTTCAGTGAAACCGGCAGGCAATGTAATGGCAGGACTTCCACTCATGTCAAAAGGAGCGGTGAATTTTGTCAGGCGAGCCAGTTCAGATGGCAAAGTCCCGATAGTAGCCATCTCTTTGCATGTTGGGGAGGCCATAGGTTGGGCCGGTATCAACAACAGGTCGTAATTTTCGAAGAATCCGCGTACAGCGCCGATGAAAGCACGACGACGCAACCATATTTTTTGCATCTCCGCAGCAGAAATAGATCGCCCGAACTCGATCAATCCCCCCAAGCCCGGGCCGTAGTGATCCGCATTCTTTGGGTGCCAAGGCTCATGTGCGACTGCAGTCTCTACGGCACAGGCCGTTCCCCAATCCGCGACCATATCACTCACATCGGGAAACCGCACGCTCCGCATATCTGCGCCAAGCGATTTCAACACTGTAAACACAGACTGCACAGCTCTTTGCATGTCCTCATCCAGCCCGCTGCAATAGTTTTCGTCAAAACCAATACGCAATCCACTTAAGTGCCTATCTTCGCCACAGACATATTCTGGAACAGGCGCATGCAATGCGACGCTATCCTCGACATCAGCCCCAGCTATCAACCCAAGCATGTGACCACAGTCCGTCGCGGTTCGCGCCATCGGCCCAATATGGTCTAACGACGCCGCCAATTCAAAAGCGCCGTGCACAGGCACGCGTGCCCAAGTTGGTTTTAAGCCGGTAACGCCGTTAGCGGCAGAAGGGAAGCGGATCGAACCACCAGTATCGGTACCAATTGCTGCGAAGCACAAACCCGCCGCGACCGCAACGCCTGAACCGCTCGAGGAAGCGCCAGACCAGTGATCGCTATGCCACGGATTGATAGGTGCTGCAACGTCAGGATGGTGGTCAGCGAAGGCGGCCTCTGTCATTGTCAGCTTACCAAGTAGTACCGTACCAGCTTCTCGCAGTCTCCTCACGACTGTTCCGTCGTAAGTGGGAACAAAGTCCCGCATCATCGGCATACCACCAGCTGTGGCAATCCCCTTGGTGAAACACAGATCCTTCAACGCGATCGGAACGCCGTGCAGAGGACTAAGTATTTGACGACGCATGATCATCGACTCAGCCACACGTGCTTGCGCCAATGCAGCCTCATGGGTGACGGTCACGTAGGATAACAAAGTCTTATCCACGCGCTCAATGCGACTAAGCATCATATGAGTGACCTCAACCGGCGACAGTTGTTTGCTGTGCAGTAGAGCAGCCAAATCATAAGCGTTTAGAAACGCTAGTTGATCTTCAGTCACATGTACTTTCTGTTCATTTGCATCAGTCTGTATGCTGTGCAGCCAAGCCTAGGTCCGCCACCATACTTTGACGCATCCGGTACTTCTGCGGCTTACCTGTTGCCGTCAGCGGGAATTCCGATACAAGACGTACATACCGCGGCACCTTGTAATGAGCAATGCGAGAGCGACAAAATTCGACGAACTCCTCGGACTCAGCAGTCTCGCCAGGTTTCAGAATCAGCCAAGCACCGATTTCCTCGCCATATTTGATGTCGGGGACCGCAAATACTTGCGCCTCAAGAATTTTGGGGTGCAGCCTAAGGAGATTTTCAATTTCTTGCGGGAAGATGTTTTCGCCGCCACGAATCAACATATCTTTGGCTCGGCCAACAATGTTGCAATAACCTTGCGCATCTATAGTTGCTAGGTCGCCCGTGCGTAACCAGCCAGCCTCATCAATCGTCTCGTCTGTTTGTTCCTTATCTTCCCAATAGGAACGCATTACCAGATAGCCTCGGACACATAGCTCACCAGATACCCCGATGGGTACCATTCGTCCATTTTCGTTGATCACCTTCGCCTGTATATGCGGTTGAATGCGGCCAACAGTAGACACGCGACGCTCAACTGGGTCCGATACGTGGGACTGGAAGGAAACCGGTGAAGTTTCGGTCATCCCATAGCTGATAGTAACCTCCTTCATATTCAAGGTGTGCATCACCGCACGCATAGTTTCCACCGGACATGGCGCTCCGGCCATAATGCCCGTTCGCAAAGAACTAAAGTCGAGACGACTTATCGTCGGCTCAGCCAACATAGCGATGAACATGGTGGGGACGCCGTGCAGGGCCGTGCACCGTTGTCTTTGCAGAGTCTGTAGGGTCGCCGCGGCGTCAAAGCCCTCAGAAGGAAAGATCATGGCAGCACCCACAGCAGTGCATGACAGAACACCCAAGACCATACCAAAACAGTGGTACAGGGGTACTGGAATACACATTCGATCAGAGTGGGAAAGCACCATTGACTTTGCAGCGAACCTAGCGTTGTTCACGATGTTAAAGTGCGAAAGCGTTGCACCTTTAGGGTTCCCGGTGGTGCCGCTGGTGAACTGGATATTGATCGCATCGTCTGGGTCAAGCTCAGCTGACAAGCCTCGCAAGCGGTCACGGTGCGCGGGACCGGCTTGGCGCAAAAAATCAGCGAAACGCATAGCACGCGAAGGAATGGGCAGCTTAACTGCATCATGCGCAGGAACGGACAGTTCGTCTAATAAAATAACGTGCTTCAAGTGACCCAAACGTAATGACGTCAAGTCACCTGGCTGACCGGGCTTATCGATTTCAGGCGCGATTTGGCGCAATATATCTAAATAATCACTGCTCTTGTGGTTACGAGCCATTATCAGCATTCGACAACGCACTTTGTTCAAAGCGAATTCGAGCTCGCCGCTTTTGTAAGCCGGGTTTATATTCACCAATACGGCCCCGATACGAGCTGTTGCAAATTGAGTCAGCAGCCACTCAAGGCGATTGGGAGCCCAGATCCCTACACGATTGCCACGCCTTATTCCCATCGATAGTAAGGCCGCAGCCATATCGTCAGCCTGAGTCTTTAAGTCGTACCAACTGAGGCGTTGATTCTGCGCGACGAAGACCGCAGCATCTCTGGAACCGTGGCGTGAGACTGCACGGTCCAAAAGTTGTGGAACAGTCATGAAACGTAGCGGTTCATCCGTTGAACCGGAAACAAAGGACAAGGCGCCTGGAGGACTCAGCTTATGATCCGGACCACCTTTAACCCAATCAGACAAAAATGGATTGTTGGTCACGCTTTTTTATTCCTAATTTTAGAAAACTTTCACGTTGCTAAAAATTCCGCCAATCGCCAGACTGCTCAAAGGCATGGGCAGCTCGGTAGATCGTAGACTCATCCCAATGTTTGCCAATAAGCTGCATCCCAATAGGCAAACCATTAGAGATGCCGCATGGCACGCTCATGGCTGGGTGCCCGGTGACGTTAAGCGGACACGTGTTTCCCAACATCTCAAGCGCGCGTTGGACGCTCAGCTTAAGCGAGGCATTAGATGGGGGAATTTGCGTGGCCTTCATTGGCAGTGTGGGCGAAAGCAGCAGGTCATAACGCGACAAGGCCGTGTCATAGGCGCTAGCCAATAAGCGGCTCAAATTCTGAGCTTTGGCGTAGAAGTGTCCACGATAGCTCTTAGTAAAATATTCTGCGGCCATCATGGATACCTTAAGAGATGGCGATAACTCATCCGCACGGGCACGCCACGCAGAATGCGCATCCAACAAGCTGGTGGTGTAAAGGCCCTTCCAGTTAAACCCCATTCCGTTGCCGTTCATCATTTGCGCTTGAAGGCCCTCTAAGGCGATCGCCGTCCAGATAGCTGGGCCATCCATGTGCATAGGCACGGATACGTCCTCTACGATCGCACCGAGTGAACGCAACCGGTCAGCCGCTTGATGAACCTTTTTGTCGACGTCGGGTTCGCTTTCGGGGCGGTTGAACCCTTCAGTCAAAACGCCGATACCTCTGTTAAGGTACAGCAGTCCGCTATATGGTCTATGATGCCCCGTGAGTTTCGTAAGAAAACAAAAAGTATCGAAGGTTATATAAATTATTCTATGCAAAATGGTTTCACCGGTAGTAGTTTTATCTTTCCAGATACTAGAACACGAGTAGATTTCAAAACTTACACGCAGTACAGTAATAATCAAACCATCCTAGAAGGTTTTGAGTTCGGTTTTAAAATACCGGAAACCTTGAATGTAGGAGCTTGGTTAGACGAGTACCTTGGGGACGCGGCGCTAGTAAACACCTTACGGTTCCGATTAGCAACAAGAGATGCTAAGATGGTGATTGGATTTACGCCGATTGATGGGTATACACCATTTATATCTGAGTACCTCAAGGGTGCCGAGACTTTACAGACAAGAGAAGCGGAGCTACTCAAGAATAAGAAACTACCTATAGAGCAGTACAGCCCAGATAGAGATGCTGGAGTTGTGTATTTACATTCAGACGAGAACCCATTCGGCGGATACGAGCGTATAGCGAAAGACCTTCGTGGCAGACCAGACGAGGAGATTATGGTTCGTGCTTACGGTATGCCCGTGAAGTCAATGACAAGTCTGCTACCATTATTTAACACAGAAGTAAATGTATTATCCGAAGTACCCAATAAATACGGAAGAAGATTTCCAGACATCACTGATAAGTCCAACTATAGCTGTTATCAAGTGGTCGACCCCGCCGGAGCAAGAAACTATGTTGCAATCTGGGCTGGAGTTGATAGAGATAATAATGTCTATATTAGAAGAGAGTTCCCCGACCGTGATTCATACGGAGAGTGGGCAGTTTTTGGCGATCCAAAGTGGCGTTTTGGTCCAGCCGCGAAAAAGATGGGCTACAATGTAGAAGGCTACGTAGAGCTCTTCAAGGAAATAGAAGAAGACCTCGGAATAGAAGTAATAGAAAGAATCGGGGACTCTAGATACTTTGCTAGGGAGAATGAGAACAATGATGATTTGTTCACAGCCTTCTATGATTACGGAATG
>ERZ651776.2749-NODE-2749-length-18529-cov-7.660850_pt1 | contig 18529 bp, 18 predicted proteins | sample MGYA00514761_ERZ651776 | MGnify/ENA metagenome assembly ERZ651776 | reverse complement strand
CGCCCGTCTCGGTGGTAGACGACGTGATGTAGAACTCTTCTCGGTCGTACTTCGAGAGACCATGGGTGAGGAAGCTCATCCGATCGGCGCTCTCTTGGGCGGCGGTGATATCCACCGTGATCTCGGTGGCGATGCCGCCGTTCGCAGTCTCGACAACGGTGGCGAAGAAGTCAGCCCGATGAAAGATGGCACCGTCGCCCAACTTGGCGGCAACCGCAGGGCTGCACTGGACAAGTGCCGCGGTGACAATGCTCATGGTCACCTCGGTTTGCAGTGGGTCGTCTGGCAGGTCGAACGCGGTGACGATGTAGTGACCAACATGATGGTCAATGGTTTCTGGCTCCGGCGAAGTCGGGCCAACCGGCATGTGGGCTGCATCCGGATGAGGTATCGGTAACAGCGCGACGATCAGGGTGCCACCGGTTTCGATTCGAAAATTCAGCGTGTCGGGGTCGCCCATTTCATGAGCCAGACCGACACCGAGTTGTGTGGCGGCTTCGATGACCTGCACCGGATCGGGCGGCGCATTCGTCGAAACGAGGACAAACGAAACCGGCTCAGCAGATGTCACCCGATCACCCTAGGCCCGTTGGTTTGGGACCTACGAGGTCTGGCCGCAGCTCATAGGCACGAGCGTGCACCGGCAGATTGGGATGCCAGCCGAAACGCAGACCGTGTGCCGGCAAAGTGCGAATACGCTCGACGAATGGACTTCGCGATCGGCCCCGACGATGTGCGTGCCGCGGCTCGCAGGCTCGATGGGGTCGCACATCACACACCCTTGCTTGAGTCCCGCCGGTTGAATACGAAGCTTGGCGGCCGTGTCCTGCTGAAAGCCGAGAATTTACAGCGCACTGGTTCGTTTAAGTTCCGGGGCGGTTACAACGCGATCGCGATGTTGACGGATGACCAGAAGCAGGCGGGTGTGGTTGCCTTCTCGTCAGGAAATCATGCACAAGGCGTGGCGCTCGGAGCGCACCTGTTGGGCGTATCGGCCAAAATCGTGATGCCCACCGATGCACCGCCGAACAAGCTGGCAGCAACCCGGGGGTATGGCGCCGAGGTCATCACCTATAACCGGTACACCGAGAGCCGCGAGGACATCGGTGCCGAGCTGAGCGAACGCGAAGGGCGGGTGTTGATCAAGCCGTATGACAACCCATCGGTGATGGCTGGCCAAGGCACCGCCATGTTCGAAGCCCTCACCGATGAACCCGGGTGTGACATGGCTGTCGTCTGCCTCGGCGGTGGCGGCCTGTTGTCGGGTTCGGCGACTATTGCGAAAGATCTGAATCCCGACATTGAGATTTTTGGGGTTGAACCCGATGCAGGCGACGATCACAAGTTGTCTCGCCAGGCAGGTGAACGAGTAACGATTGATGTTCCCGTGACCATTGCTGACGGCCAACAAACCACGGCGCCAGGCGAGCTGACATGGCCAATCAATGATCGCTACGTCACCGAGTTCATTGGCGTGACCGACGACGAAATCGTCAACACGATGCGCATACTTTTTGAGCAGTTCAAGGTCGTGGCCGAACCCAGCGGCGCATCTGCACTCGCTGCCATCGTCGGTGGCCACATCTCGGTTGTCGACCGCACGGCAGTGGTCACCATCAGCGGCGGCAATATCACTGCGGCCCGTTTTGCCGAACTCATGGCCACGTAATGCGTCACCGATAACGAACCGGTGCCAGGCACGGGTTCGTTAGTCAGCGACACTCAGGCCATGAGCAACACCGCACATGAACTGACCACCCACCCGATTCACCTTGGCCTGGGCGACGGCCGAGGTGGTGGTGGTGGGCACCGCAGGCACCTTGTCACTGACCCAAAAGTTGCCCGAAGGCGAAGTCACCACCGTGCTTCAGGCTGGTCAGTACATCGTCAATCCACCGGGTGTCTGGCACACGGCCAACGAAGACACTGCGGGTACGGCCGTCTTCATCACCGCTGGTGTTGGCACCGAACACCGACCCCGGTGACGGCCGGGTGACTACAGTTCGGCCCGATGAAGACTGTGAACGTTGGCGTGTTCGGTACGAGCTGGTGGGCCGACACCATGTACCTGCCGCCGCTCGATAACCATCCCGGCGCCAAAGTGGCTGCAGTGTGTGGTCGTAATCCCGCCACCACGGCTGCGTTTGCCGCAACATGGAACGTGCCAGCGAGCTACACCGATGCCGCCGCAATGTTCGACGGTGAGGACCTCGACGCCGTCGTGATCGCGACCGCCAATAACAGCCACCATGAGCTGGCGATAGCGGCTCTCAAACGGGGGTTACACGTCTTGTGCGAGAAGCCGATGGCGTTGAATGTTGAGCAGGCGACCGAGATGTATGACGCTGCCGAAACCGCAGGTGTCATCACCATGATGCCCTTCACCTATCACTGGATGCCGTCGAACCAATGGGTGAAACAGCTGATCACCAACGGGTACATCGGGCGACCACTCCACATCAACGCCCGGTATTACACCGACTTCGGGTTCGATGGTGCGTACTCATGGCGCTTCGACCGCGAGATCGCGGGTTCAGGCATCATCGGTGATCTTGGATCCCATTGGATCCATCTCGCCCGGTGGTTGCTCGATGACACCGAGACGTCGATTTCGGCGTTGACTTCGAACTTTGTTGACCGGGGCTCCCGTCCCGACGGCACGGTCTACGACCAGACCGAAGACAGCGTGGCTATGACCATTCGATATGCATCGGGTGCTTACGGCATGTTGCAAACCAGCGCGGTGTGTTGGGAAGGCACCCCCTTTGGACAGACCCATCACTACGAGGTGCATGGCGACAAAGGCACCCTCTATGCGACGTGCGACTGGGACACGGTCCAAAAGGTCGAAGGCCTCCGTCGTGGCGACAACGCGGGCCGTCAGGAACTGCCAATTCCCGACGAGATCTGGAACGGCGTGCGGCGAGACACGGTGCACAACACCTACCGCGATGTGTTCCGCACCACCAGCTCGATGACCCGGCAATGGATCGACGCGATCATCGATGGCAACCAGTCAGGACCAGGGTTTGAAGAAGGTCTTGCCGTGCAACGAGTCCTCGACGCTGCCGTCGAAAGTGCAGCATCCGGCGGTTCGGCAGTGTCCGTCTAACTCTGGGTTGATCAGGGTGTGGGTTGTTGGCTCGTTACGCGCAGCTGACGACGTTTGACCAGTTCGATAACGATCTCGAGCACGGTGACCACGGCCGCGACGACGCCCACGATGATCAGGCTGACTCGCATCGGCGGCAAGTCAAGCGCCTAGAAGTCGGCCCATGGTGAGGGAACCATGGCGATGCCAAGCGCAGCGATGAGTCCGACGATCAAGAATCCTTCGTTTCGCCGAATGGGTGTGATCAGTCGATGGAGGATGAACAGTCCGGCCAGGCTCAAGGTAAGTGTCGCTGCAGTGCGAGCTTCCTCGATGGTGGCGTCCGCAATAGGTGAACTGGTCAGCCAATACGACGCATAGGTCGCAGCCGCAGCGACGGTCCCCGCAGGAACCGCGAAGTGCAACACCCGACGTAGATAACCGGGTTTGCTCGCCGGTTCGTCTGGCCGGAAGCTCAGAAAGAAGCCAGGAATGCCAATGGTGATCGCTGCGATGAGGAACCTGTCCCGATGACACCGGTGCGGTTTTCGATTGACCTGACCAGCCTGCGAAATGCGGTGCTGATCCGGGGCGGAATTGGCGATGGTTAGGCCGCGCCTTTGGCTTCATTGATTGCCTGGGCGAGACCGTCAAGGTCATCAACAGTGACCGTGAGCGCTGAATGGTCCTTGGAACCAATAACACGACGCACCTTCTCATCGAAGTGCACGCACACCCCACCGTGCGTTGATGTGCCGAAGGTCAGCCCGTCGTCAGCGAAGGACAGACGTATACCCACTGCCTTCCACCATTGGTAGTCGCGGGTCACGTGCGCGTTGGTCACGTTCGCAAGCGGCGTCTCGACCCGTGCCCGGCCAAACGAGGCGGTGAAGGATTGGTCGGTGACCGTTACGCCGTCGACCCCCTCACGGGCACCAAGTGGCCACCACAGCCCGATGAATTTGCGGTCGAATCGATAAGGAAAGAACATGTTGTGCCTGTCACTGATGTCGAACGGGCCACGCTGTCTCCCGATGGGTTGTTACTAGTTTGCAGCACCGGCAACACTGGGTTTGGTCACAGCCGGGAGATGATGTCGTCGACCACCTTGGTCGGTGGCCGCTCGTCGGTTGACACAGCCTCGAACTGGCCGTATCCCTCGGCCCGGATGCGCATGAGTTCCTCGACTCGACTCTGCGGATCGTCGCCAGCGAGTAACGGTCGGCTCGATCGCCGGCGCATAACTCGTTCCATAATCACCGCAAGTTCGGCGACTAGGCAGAAAATCCGATTTCCTTGCTGTAGCGCAGCGACGTTCTCGGGATCGAGCATGAACCGCCCTCCGGTCGAGATCACGTAGCCGACATCAGTCGTGAGTTCTTTGGCGATGTCTCGTTCGATAGTGCGAAACCCGTCTTCGCCCTGTTCTTCGAAGATGCGGGGAATCGGACCGTGCCGTCGTTCGATCATCTTGTCGGTGTCGATATGTTTCAGATGGAGTCGTTGGGCCAGAAGTCGACCAACCGTTGACTTTCCCGTGCCCATGAAGCCGGTCAAGATGATGTTGTTAAAGCCAGGGTCCGGTTCTGGCATACCTTCCGGCGCAGGGTTGTGCGCTACGTCAGAAGGTCCAGAGGACATATCGGCCATAACAAGAGTTTAGGAACCGGGGTTCCTGAATGCCGCCCAAGCGAATATTCTGGTTGACTTCGGGAACAACCTTTCCACGACCATGGGTTTGGACATCATGAGCACGACTGACACGCACGCAAAAAATCGCGGCGCCAAGATGAACGCAGCCGACAAGAAAGCTGCACAAATGGCAGCTAATCGCAAGGCTCAACTGCAGTGGTATGCCATGGGAGCTGCGTTGGTTATCGCCATCGTCGCTGCAATTGTTTTGGTCGTCGTGTTCACTGACGGCGCTATTCCTCTGGGCTGATCTTCTCCGTTCGTCAACAACGCGGCTCGCGGGGGTAGAAACCCGGACGGCCGCGTTGTTGTCATTTTGGCCTCCCGAAACAGTCAGTCTCGGGCGAGTACTGTGGGGGAATGCGCAAGATTGGGTTATTGAACGGCCCCAACCTCAACATGCTCGGCACCCGCGAACCCGAGGTCTACGGGACCCGTTCGCTCGATGACATTGTGGCCGATCTTCGGACCTACGCTGGCGAACGAGGCGCAGCGTTGCGCGATCATCAGTCCAACGTCGAAGGCCATCTTGTCGATGCCATTCAGGAAGCTATGACCTGGGCCGATGGCATCGTCTTCAACCCTGGGGGCTACACCCACACCAGCGTGGCCTTGCGTGATGCCATTGCTGGGTGTGGCATTCCGGTGGTCGAGACACATATGAGCAATGTGCATGCTCGCGAAGAGTTCCGAGCGAACTCGTTACTTAGCGGTGTGTGTGTCGGTGTGATCTGCGGCTTCGGTGTCACAAGTTACAAGCTCGCCATCGATGCAGTTATTAGCCACCTCGACGGTTAACCAAACTGGGCCGTCGGCTCTGTATATTGACGGCTAACCAAACAACGGGGAGCTCAGGTAACGCTGGGCTGAGAGGACGAACACTTCGTCGACCCGCACACCTGATCTGGGTAATGCCAGCGGAGGAATATTGTGAATCGTTCAACCACCACATGTCGTGCAGTCCTTGTGGCGCTCGTTCTTAGTCTTTTGGCAGTTGGGTGCGGCGGTAGTGATGCCGACGTTGCCGACGAAGGGTGCCCCACGATCACCCTGGTCACTTACGACTCGTTCGTGGTGTCCGAAGGGCTGCTGGAGTCGTTCACCGCTGACTCTTGTATCGAGGTTGAGCAGGTTTCGTCTGGCGATGCCGGCCAATTGGTCAGCAGTGCAATCTTGACCAAGGACAACCCGACGGCAGATGTCATGTTCGGGATCGACAACACGTTCCTGCAGCGGGGCCTCGATGCCGATCTCTTCGTGCCGTATGCATCGCCTCTGCTGGTAAACGTCGACGCGGCACTCCAACTCGACCCCGAGTATCGAGTTACACCCATCGACTATGGCGATGTGTGCGTCAACTACTGGCTCAGCGAACTTTCAGGTGAGGCTCCGGCCACTCTCGGCGATCTGATCGACCCGGCACATGCCGACCAGTTCGTGACTATGAACCCAGAAACCTCGTCGCCTGGTTTCGCGTTTCTGCTCGCCACTATTGCTCGGTATGGCGATGGCTGGGAGGACTACTGGCAGTCCCTGGTCGACAATGGTGTCTCCATTACTGCTGGCTGGAGTGATGCCTACTACGGCGAGTTCATCGCTGGTGGCGGTTCCCGCTCCATCGTGACCAGTTACGCATCGAGCCCGCCAGCTGAAGTGATTTTTGCTGATCCGCCAATCGACACCGCGCCGAGCGCGGTGTTGTATGACAGTTGCTTCCGGCAGGTCGAGTTCGCTGGCATTCTTGCTGGCACCGAAGCACCAGGCGCGGCGCAACAACTCATCGACTTCATGCTCAGCTCAGATTTCCAAGAGGACATCCCACTGAACATGTTCGTGTATCCAGCGAACAGCGATGCGGCGTTGCCCGAGGCGTTCGTAGAGTTCGGCCAGCTGGCGGACAATCCAGCCACGCTCACCCCGCAAGAGATTGAAACAAATCGCGAGGCCTGGACCGAACGCTGGGTCGAAATCGTTTTAGGTTGAGCTCATGAAGACATTCCGCAGCGCGTTGTTGGCAGTTGTGCCAGCGATGTTCGTTGCGGTCTTCTTTGTGTACCCGGTAGCCACCTTGTTGGCGCGCGGGTTGGGGCTTGATGCAGGTCGTTTGCTCGAGGTGATCACCGGTTCTCGGTTCCTCAAGATCATCTGGTTCACGACCTGGCAGGCAGCGCTCTCAACCTTGCTTGCCGGGTTGTTCGCGCTGCCGTTGACCTGGGCGTTAGCCAACCGGCAGTTCGCAGGTCGGCGACTCGCTCGTGTGCTGGTGACGGTGCCATTCGTGTTGCCAACCGTGGTGGTTGCGGGTGCGTTTATTGCGTTGATGGATCGGTTCAATCTCGACGAGGGAGCGGTGCGACTTCGTCACACGGTGTGGGCCATTCTGCTCGCGCATGCCTTCTTTAATGTCGCAGTGTTCGCCCGCAGCGTGGGTGGTTTCTGGAGTCAGCTCGATCGTCGGCCAGAAGAGGCGGCCCGCACACTGGGGGCATCGCCGTGGCGGGCGTTCGTGGAAGTGACCTTACCTCGGCTTCGGCCGTCGTTGATCGCAGCCGTGTCGGTCGTATTCCTTTTCAGCTTCACATCTTTTGCCGTCATTTTGCTGCTCGGCGGACCCCGTAGATCCAGCATCGAAACCGAGATCTACCGGTATGCGGTCACCCGCTCCGACATCTCGACTGCTGCCGCGCTGTCGATCGTGCAAATGGTCGCGGTGGTGTCGTTGGTCGTCACGAATGGATGGCTGCAACGTAGAGCCGTGGGTCGACAGGGGCTGGTTGCCGACCGGGCGGTGCCGGCCCAGACGGCGCGTCAGCGTGGCGTGCTGGCTACGACGCTGACTGGTACCGCCGTCGTGTTGGGTCTGCCCTTGGCGGTGCTGGTCGAACGGTCGCTGGCGAGCGGTGGCGGTTACTCGTTTGCGAACTACCGGGCGTTAGGTGAACGCGTTCGGCTCCTGCCGATCAGCGCTGCAGATGCATTGGTGAACTCACTCGCGTTCGCGGTGGTGGCCGCAGGTATTGCTCTGGTCATCGGAGGTATGGCGTCGCTGGCCATCGTGCATGGCACCCGCTCGGTGAGCCGGCTCCTCGACCTCGGCATGTTGCTGCCGCTTGGCACGTCCGCAGTGACCTTGGGGTTCGGTGTTCTCATTTCGCTTGACCGTGGTGTGCTCGATCTCCGGGGCTCGTGGTGGATCGTGCCGATCACCCAGTCGTTGCTAGCAATCCCCTTCGTGGTCCGGGGTGTCGTTCCGGTACTGCGCGCAATTGACCCAGGTATGCGCGAGGTCGCGGCCACGCTTGGTGCCTCGCCTGGCCGCGTTCGTCGTGAGATCGATCTGCGCATTGGTGCTCGTGCATTGGCGACCGGGGTTGGTTTTGCCTTTGCGATCAGTCTGGGCGAGTTCGGTGCGACCTCGTTCGTTGGTCGCCGATCGGATCTGTTGACGGTGCCGCTCGCCATACAGCGGCTTCTTGCGACGCCGGGTGATCTTCTCCGAGGCCAGGCCATGGCACTATCGGTAATCCTGATGGTCGTCACCGCACTTGTTGTCTTCCTGAGCGATCGGCTGCATCCGACATCTGGTGGGATGTTGTGACGCTCGCGATCGAGGCTGTCACGGTTCGTTATGGCGAGACCACTGCCGTCGACCAGGTAACGCTCACTGTTGCAACCGGCGAAGTGCTCGCGCTTGTTGGGCCAAGCGGTTGTGGCAAGTCGACCTTGTTGCGCACGATTGCTGGGCTCGTTCAGCCTGTCAGTGGTCAGATTGTTTGGCAAGGCCGTGATATCACCCAGGTCCCGACCCATCAGCGGGGTATCGGTCTGATGTTTCAGGACCATGCGCTGTTTACGCATCGATCTGTGGCCGACAATATTGCGTTTGGCCTCAAGATGGCAGGGGCTAGTACGAGCCGACAGCACGAACGCACGCACGAGCTGCTTGAGATGGTTGGGCTTGCAGGTTTTGGAGGTCGCAGCGTCGAGGGACTGTCTGGCGGCGAAGCCCAGCGGGTTGCGTTGGCTCGAGCGTTGGCACCGGAGCCTGAGCTCCTCCTGCTTGACGAGCCTCTCGCGTCGCTGGACCGAGCCCGACGCATCGAGCTGAATGCTGAGCTCGCTCGTTTACTGCACGAGTTGCGTCAGACCTCGGTGTACGTCACCCATGACCAGGACGAAGCCTTCTCGGTTGCGGATCAGGTAGGCGTGATGCATGGAGGCCGCCTGCTGCGGAGTGGTTCGCCGGCCGAAGTATGGCGCGATCCACAGTCAGAACTCGTCGCTCGTTTTGTTGGGCACGAGGCAATCATTGAACGCGACGGCCAGCGGTTTGCGGTGCGCCCAGACGCGGTGGCTTTGGTCCCCCCAGGCGATCGACCGGCTGACGGGAGCTACGCAGGCACCGTGACGGCGTGCGCATTTCAGGGTGATCGGTATGAACTTCTCATCGACGTAGACGGCCAACGGTGGCGGGTATTTAGCGCCGACTCGAGCGTTGTCGGGAGCCAGGTCAAACTCATACTGCGGCCCGACATGTTGTCGCCGCTTATCGGTTAGTGATGAGCTGTCGATGGGCTCAGTGCACCCATCGATGAAGAACACCAAACCTTCTACGAACACTCTGGTGTGTGTTGATGGTGGCGGATCTGGCGAATGCCTAGAAGCAGACGAAGGCGAGCGGGGGTGTCGCTGTTCACCGTTCTGGCGAAGCGGAAACTCAGTCATCGAGGTTTTGGGCGATGGCGAGCAGCTCGACGAGTTCGTCGACCTGGTCGGTGTCCATTCGGTCGGCTACTCGGCTGGCCTCAACCCAGATGTTGGTTAGGTCAACGCCCTCGGCGTAGGGGTTGTCTCGCATGACTTCACCGAATGCGGTGACCACGGTGGCGAGCTGGAAGTCGATAGCTGTCTCGCTGAACGTCGGCGCCACGTCTCGCAGATCGATGTCTTCGTCGATCTCGGTCACGTTGCCGGTGTCGGGATCTTCCCAACGCAGGAACACTTCACCGATATCGCCTCGGTCGTCAATGTCGACACCTCGGTGCAGCGTGACTTCGTACATTGCGGTGACCTGATGACCAGCCCCAAGTTCGCCGGCGTCGACGCTGTCGTTGCGGAAGTCGTTGTCTCGCACGCCTCGGTTCTCGAAACCGATCAGTCGGTAGTGGGCGACGACGTCGGTGTCGAACTCAACCTGGATCTTGGCATCGATGGCGGCGGTGATCAGTGTGGAGGTCAGCTCGTCTTCGAACAAACGCTCGGCTTCGTCCTTGTTATCGATGTAGGCGTAGAAGCCATCACCGTTGTCGGCGAGCTGCTCCATACGTGTGTCGTTGAAGTTGCCCATGCCATAACCCACGGTCACGAGCTGGATGCCTTCGTCCGCGAAGTCACGGATGTAGTTGCTGAGTTGATTCTGATCGGTGATGCCTGCGTTGGCGACGCCGTCGCTGGCGATGATGACTCGGTTCACACCATCGGCGCGGAACGCTCGGGCGGCCAGTTCGTACCCCTCACGCAACCCCGACTCAAGGTTGGTGGAGCCACCGGCAACAAGCGAATCGATTGCGTCATAGATACGGCGGCTGTTGCGTACTCGGGTGGGTTCGAGCACGATGCCGGAGCTGTTTGCGTACACCACGATGGCCACGGTGTCGTCGTCGTTGAGTTGGTCGACCAAGATCTCGAGCGAGTCCTTCACCAGGCCCAACCGGTTGTCTTGGTCCATCGAACCCGACGTATCCACGATGAAGGTCAGGGCCACGGGCGGACGTTCACCGTCGGGAATTACTTCGGCTTGGACACCGACACGTACCAGCACGTTGTCACGGTCAAAGGGTGATGGTCCACCGTCGACGCTGATCTCCAAACCTCGACGAGGCACTTCATAGTCGTAGTCGAATGCGTTCACGAACTCTTCGACTCGCACGGCTTCTGGCGGCGGGAGCACACCTTCTTCGAGCCACCGTCGGGTGATGGTGTAGCTGCCGGTATCAACATCAAGAGCGAAGGTCGAGATGGGATCTTGGCTGGCGTCGATGAACTGGCGGTAGCCATAGTTGGTGAAGCGATTATCGACGAGGCGTGAGTTCTCAGGAGGTTCGATGATGGCCTCCGCGTCGTCTTTGGCAGGTTCGGAGAACAAACCCTCGGCGTCGCCATCGCCACCACTATCGACCCCACCCGATGCTGGCGCTTCGGAGCGGTTCTGGGTGATGTGGGGCGCATCGAATGTAGGAGCTGGCATTGCCTCTTCCTGGTCAACCGGATCTGCGACGTCGTCCGAAGCGGTATCGACCTCGGTGGTGACACCGATGGTGTCTTCGGCTCCGTCGGTGTCGTCGCCGACATCGGACGAGCTGTCGGTTGCCGAGTCTTGTGCAACCAAGCTGCCATTGTCGGATCCACCGCATGCGGTTGCCACCATCGCAAGTGCCAGGCAGGCACTAACAAGGCGGCGCAGTGTCTGGCCTGCAGTGGTGCTGGAATCGGGTGAGTGGGTCATGTTGGCTAGGACGTGACGAAACACTGGCTTGGTTCCCGAAGGCCAATAGAAATCTGAGGAAGACCGCGAATGCAGGGCCACATAAATGTACGGACAATTGAACGGAGTGAGGCTGCTAATGTGGTTGGCAGACCCGCACGAAAGGACTCAACATGAGTTTGCACCTAGGCGACACCGTCCCCGATTTCACTGCCGATACCACCGACGGAGAGATCAGCTTCCACGAGTGGAAGGCAGGATCTTGGGCAGTCTTCTTCAGCCATCCGGCCGATTTTACTCCTGTCTGTACTACTGAACTCGGCCGCACCGCAGCGCTTCAGACGGAGTTTGCCAACCGCAATACCAAGGCCATGGCGTTATCGGTCGACCCGATCGAAGATCATCATGGATGGGCCCCCGATATTGGTGAAGTGTCAGGAACCCCATTGAATTTCCCGATTGTGGCCGACCCGGATCGCACGGTCGCCGAGCTCTACGACATGATTCACCCCGGCGAAGGCGACACCTCTACGGTTCGTTCGGTATTCCTCATCGACCCAGACAACAAGCTCCGTTTGAGCCTGACGTACCCAAAGTCAGTCGGCCGCAACTTCGATGAAATCGTGCGGGTACTCGACGCATTGCAGGCCACAGATCGTGACCCCATCGCAACCCCTGCCGATTGGAAGCCGGGCGACCGCGTCATCGTGTCACCTGGAATGTCGACCGAAGATGCGATCGAACGTTTCGAAAATGTCGAAGTGGTGAAGCCGTACCTGCGTTTCGCCGACGCTCCATCAAGCTGAGCCGTTTCAGTTGGGCTGGCTAACGCTTGCTCATATTCCGGCGGGCACCAGCGGCGAGTAGTCGTTGGTATAGGCCTGCGGGAAGCCGAGAGGCTAGATCGAACACAACCGCGTCGGGCCCGATCAGGGCTCGGCGCCGGTTACGCGATACCGCTCGCAGGATCTGGTGAGCAGCCTTTTCGGGGGTGGTGTGAGCCAACTTGTCGAACTCGGTACCGAACTCGGCCGGGTCATCACCGAAGGCGCTGGCGCTGTCGTCGATCCGTGCATTGCGCGCGATGTTTGTTTTGATGCCACCAGGATGGATGGTGGTGGCCGAAACCCCGCATTGTTGAATATCGAGTTCGATCCGCAATGCATCGGTGAAACCACGCACACCAAATTTTGCTGCGTTATACGCGGATTGGGTCGGGATGCTGACCAGGCCGAACACGCTCGAGATGTTGACGACATGGCCTTGCCCGGTCGCACGCAGGTGGGGAAGAAACGCCTTGGTGCCGTGCACCACGCCCCAGAAGTTGATGTTCATGAGCCATTCGAAGTCGTCGTAGCTTGCACCTTCAACGGTGGCGCTCAGGTCGACGCCAGCATTATTGATGATTAGATGCACGTCGCCATGCTCGTCGGCTGCCTGGTCGGCCCAGGCAAACATGGCGTCCTTGTCGGCGACATCGAGGACGGTCGAAGTGACCTTGACGTCCAGCCCTTCACACAAGCTGACAGTCTCGGCCAGACCTACTTCATCGATATCGCTGAGCGCCAAGTGTGCGCCCCGACGGGCGAGTTCTTCGGCCAGGGCTCGACCAATCCCTGACCCGGCGCCGGTGATCGCTGCAACCTTGCCCCGAAAGCTCTTCATGGCGTGAGTCAGCTAGCTCGAAGTGGCGTTTGAACCTGCTCGACAAATCGTAAGACATGGTCGGTGGTGAGTGGATTACCGAAGTCCATCACGAAGTAGGTCACCCCGAGTTCGACCTTGCGAGCGAGTTTCTCGAGCAACTCTTGAGCTTCGGCATCTGTTTCGGGCAGCGCGTTTTCGACGGTTTGGCAGATCTCGATAGCGGCGGGGTCACGCCCGGCATCGGATGCCGCGGTGTGCACAATGTCGACCTTGCGACGCCAATCATCTTCGGTGCCGCGGGCGAACCCGTTCCAGATGTCGGCATGGCGGCCAGCCAACGGCAGACCGATCTGTTCGCCCGAAGCGCCGATACAGATCGGTGGTACGACCTCGGGAAGTGGCGGTGCCGAAGCGCCGTCGATCGAGAAATGGGTGCCGGTGAACGATGGTTCGTCTTCGGTCCACATGAGTTTGCAGATCTGCAGCAATTCGTCGAGCTCAGCAAATCGCACTGAAGGTTTGGGGAAGTCGTAGCCGTAGGCGGCGTACTCGTCTTCACGCCAGCCCGCTCCAATTCCCAGGATGAAACGGTTACCTGACAACACTTGGAGTGTTGCCGCCATTTTTGCGGTGAGCGCTGGCGGACGGTAACCGTGACCCAACACATGGTGACACAACATCACGTCTGGGAACTTTGCCGCCATCCATGTCAGGGTCGTCCATGCTTCCATGAACGGGTCGGTTTTGGCATCGAAGCCGTAGAAGTGGTCGGCGATCCACAACGAGTCGAAGTGTTCAAGCGCAGTGGGCAAGATGTTGCGCTCTTGGAACATCACGATCGGCTTGTGATCGCTCCATTGATTACCGATCACCGGCGAGAGCCACCCAAATTTCATCGCATTTGTCATCCACCGAGACTAGCCGTCTGCCCTCTCGTCAGGCTTCGGGCGCCCTAACCATCATCACTCGAGGTCGAGAAGCCAGGACGTTTGACCCTGATGTTTTGTGGCGCTGGTCGACAGGATTGTTTTTGACCGTCGCACATCACTGTCGGCGAACGAACAGAGATGAAGGCTGATGACAAGAAGACTGGCTGCAGTTGTGGTCATCGTTGGGTTGGCGAACCTGTCGTGTTCCGCCACCGGGGGCGAGACGGTGATCATCGCCGACGCAGCGACCACGCCCACCGCAGTTGCCACGGATCAGGCGTCGGAACCAACACCGTCGGAACCAGCTACTGCGGTACCGACGGCAGTCCCCGAACCGACCGCCACGCCTGTGCCCGCGACGGAAGCTCCCGAGCGGCTCGTTGGGGGTGAAACGACCCGAGGCACGATCACTGATGCGGTCGAACCGGTGTTGTTCGAGTTCGTTGCCGAGGCCGGAGACACCTTCGCACTCACGGTTGAACCGCTCGACCAGGATCTTGATGTGGTCGTTGACGTGGTGGACAGCCGACGACAATCGATTTTTGGCGGTGACGTTGACGACTCGTTTTTCACCGAGTTTGTCGACGGGATAGTTGTCGAAGAGTCAGGCGTCTACACGGTGATCGTCTCGAGTTATGACGACAACATCGGCGATGTTGCTGTCACGGTCGACTTTGCAGTAGCAGTTGCCTTAGGTCAGCCAGTCAGGTTTGGCCAGGCCACGCCGATCGAGGTCACAGCCAGCGGCGTTGCCCAAATAACGTTTGTTGCTGACGAGGGCGAGTGGATCGATATCACGGTTGTACCGGTGGATGATCTCGATGTTGTGGTCGATGTCCCCAACAGCGATGGCGTGTCGTTTCTCGAGAACGGACCGGTCGATCGTTCCTTCGGTACCGAGCGGATACGAGTCCTCGAGATGCCCGCCGATGGGCTGTACTCGGTGGTCGTCAGCGGGTACGAGGGTGCGTCCGGCTTTGCCGAGGCGGTTGTTGAACGTTCGCTTGCAGGCTCCGGGACATTTCTGCGTGGCAGCGACGTGATTGACGACCCCGAAGAGCCGCAAGAGTTCCCATTCACTGCTTTCGCTGGCGACGTGGTGCGGCTGATTGTGCAACCCGACTCCCCAGACCACGACGTCGTCGTGTTGGTCATCGAGGCAGAGACCGGTGACGTGCTCTACGAGGTGGACGCAACCACTGGCCTCGAAGAGTTGGTGATTGAAGTGCCGCAAGACGGGGACTATTACTTCCAGGTATGGAGCTTCGACGATTCAGTGGGGAGCTTCGACTTCGTCCTGCTGGCTCCGGAAACAGCCGTGCTCGAACTGGCGTCTAACGATCAACTCATCGGTCGAACCGGGAATGCGACGTCGCTGCAGTACATAATCCAACCGCCCAACTCGGGAACACTAACCATCGCCGTCGACGCCATCGACGAGACGGAAGTGACCTTGGCGCTTTTTGATGCGGGAGAGGATCGAGTTATCGATGCGGAGGGCACGGACGACGGCCGTCAGATAGTCACCTACGAAGTGGCTGCCGATGTCATCTACGTCATCGATGTTGCCACCGGAATCGGCGGTGGCGCCTTCGAACTCGACATCACGGTGGAGTAGCCGTCAGTGGAGGTCGAGCATCACGATGTTGAGTCGGCCGCGGGTGACCTTGGCCGTGGCCTCACGGGGTTTGCCTTGCAGCCAGACCGTGACTTCGGGGTCGGCTTCGACGTTCTTCAGCCATTGTGAATCGCTGCGGACGGTGCTCACAGCAAGTTTGCCGCAGACACGGGATGCAAGCAGAGGAACTCGACGTTTCTTGCCTGACGTGCGACCGGTTGTTTCGAGCAGAATGGCACCACTGCCGACCGGTAACGGGTTGGCAATACCTGCCTTGACGGCTGGCTCGACGATCGAGTTAAGCAAACGAAAACCGGCCTGCGTCGCATCGGCGCGGGCTGTCTGGAGTTCAGTGCTGGTTTCCATGACCCGAGGCTACGCCAACGGGTGCTCGAGCGCTGAGCGACTGCGGTGTTTTCGTCATCCCCCCACAGCTTCGAGGTGGGCTGGCACATGTTTGTGCCATGGCGTACCGGCGTATTCGTCTTTCCAATCCAGGGTGGTGAGCTCGTTTGGTGGCACGCCAACAACGTCGCTATCACCTTCGGCCTCGGCGTAGAGACCCATGCCGTTGGGGATTGATATGTGGCCGTCTTGCATGGTGTCGTTCACCTCGACCGGAGCGACCGCTGAACCACCGGGGGTGGTGATGCGGATCTTGTCGCCGTTCACCACGCCAAGCGCATCGGCGTCGGCCGGGCTGAGCCGCAATGCTCCGTCGGGGTCCTTCTTACGCCAGGTCGAGTCGCGCATGACCGTGTTGGCCGTAAACGCTCGACGTTCGCCCGCCGACAAGATGAACGGGAAGTCTGCGCTGCGATGATCGACAGGCGCAAACGCGAGTGCGGCCAGATCGTCGAGTAGCTCGGGGATCTCGGCATGGACCTTGCCGTCGTCGGTCCGCACCATTGTCCAGCCTTGTTCATAGGTGTGTTTGGTGATCGTGACCCCATCGCGGCTTGTGATGATCGCGTTGAACAGCGCATCGCCCAGATCCTCGTCAGCGACATCTTCGAACCCCGCAGCCTTGACTGCGTCGGTGAATCGCATGGCGCATTGGTGGGCCGAGAACCACACCGGCGCTGCGTCGGCCATACCGTCAGGGAGTGTGTCGCCCAGGGTCAGATACATCACGATCGGACCTATCGCTGCCATTGCTGGGTTGGCCTTGCTGGTCTCGATGAGCGCAGCGCCGAACGGTTTGAGCCCGTCGTGAGCGGCGGCTCGGAGTTTGTCGATGATGTCGTCGTCGATCAGTCCGAGCTCGCGAGCGAGGCGGGCATGGATCTCGGCCTCGGGCAAGGTGCCCTCGAGCGGTTTGAACACCGGGGCTCGCACCGTGAAATGGTTCTCAGGAAATGAGGCGCCAAAGAAGGTGGCTTCGGACTTCTCGTACTGCGACGACGCCGGAAGCACGTAACTGGCTTCTCGGGCGGTCTCAGTCATAGCAACATCGATGACGACCGAGAAGTCGAGCGCCCGCATGGCTTCGCGCCATCGTGGACTCTCGGCGAGTGAGTGCACGGGGTTGGCGCTTTCGATGAACATGCCCCGCATGCGATCAGGATGGTCGGTCATGATCATGTCGGGTATCTCGTTGCACGGAACGAGGCCAGAGATAATGCGGCCGCCAGTGACAGGTGCCTTGGGTTCATTGCCGGTGGCGCCGTAGCTGAACATCGGTGCCAGGCCCGAGTGGGTGGTGGTGCCGCCGGGCACGTTGAAGCTGCCGACGAGGATCCAGATGAGCCGTTGGAGATAGGACACCAAGGTCGAGTGCGGCGCCATCTCGATGCCCAGGTCTTCATAGATCGACACGCCGCCCACGGCTTTGCCGATGCGACGGGCTGCCGCTCGAATCTGGGCCTCGTCGATCCCACAGCGGTGCGAGAAGTCAGCGATGTCGACGGTCGCGAGTTCCTGAAGAACCCGGTCAGTGCCGGTGGCATGTTCGGCCAGCCAGGCATGGTTCACCATGTCTTCTTGCACTAGTGCGCCCAGGAGCGCAGCGACACAGAACGCATCGGTGCCCGGTTTCACGGCAAGATGGAAGTCAGCCAGGTCGGCAGTTTCGCTACGTCGAGGATCGATCACGATCATCGATCGGCCGGGATCTTTGTTGATCTCCTTCAACACACGACGGGCTTCATTGAACCCGTGGCTGTGCCACGGGTTTTTGCCCAGGAAGATGGAGACCTCGGCATGATGGAAGTCGCCGTGGGTGTGGGCTCCGGTCAGGCGGCCTTCGACCCACGCCTCGCCGGTCTTCTCTTGTGCCAGTGCGTTTGAGCGCACGGTAATGCCGAGCGCCCGCCGGGTCGCCGAGCCGTACACCCCAACCAGGTGGTTGCCCTGTCCGCCACCGCCGTAGTACATGACCTTGTCTTTGCCATGGGTCTGACCGATTTCGGTGAAACCGGCAGCGACTTCGCGGATGGCAGTGTCCCAGTCGACGGCGGTATACGAGCCGTCGGGTTCGCGACGCATGGGGGACTGCAGCCGTTTCATACCGTTCTGATAGTGATTCAGCCGCAGTGCCTTTTCGCACGTATAACCGAGCGAGGCGACATGTGACTTGTTGCCTCGGACGCGCGTGATCTCACGTCCGTCAACCCGAAGCTCCACGCCACAGTTGGCCGAACACAAGATGCATACCGTCTTGTGCCACTCGTCAGGTGCTGGGGTCTCAGAGGAAGTCGTCGCCGTCATGTTGTGTCCTTTGCATGGTCGGGGGGTGATGGTCGGGGCCGTAACGCCAACCTAATTGTGTTGTGGGTGGATAGCCACAACGTGGAGGGGCAGCTTCTGTCGCCGGTGGAGGCCTCGTGCGGCTAGTAGGTTCCGTCGATGCTTCGTATTATGTCGCTGAACGTCGGGTCGTTGTTTGAACCGGACTGGGAGACTCGTCGCCACGAGGTCGTCGCCCAGATCCTGCAGGCCGATGCCGACGTTGTGTGTCTGCAAGAGTTGTGGCGCGAGAGCGCCGACGTTGGCATCACCGAATGGCTTGTCGAAGCACTCGGCCAGGCAGGTTTGCCGTATCACTTCATCTTTGGTGGCCATGGGTT
>ERZ651776.2748-NODE-2748-length-18532-cov-4.764075_pt1 | contig 18532 bp, 15 predicted proteins | sample MGYA00514761_ERZ651776 | MGnify/ENA metagenome assembly ERZ651776 | reverse complement strand
TATCCTAATTGGAATGCTAATTATGTGCGGTATCTTAATTGCTGAAACAATAATTGAGCCCAAATCAAGATTGTCATGGCCTTATGGCGATTTAGTGCCTGGAGGTTATATTTCTAAATTTTCACTTCCTGTATTTTGTGTTTTAATGGCTATTGCAGTTAGTAAAAAAAATAAAGCTGGCATGTTTTCTGGTATTATTGGTTTATTATCTATCGCAATATCTGCTTTAACTGGAGAGAGAACTAATTTCCTTATTCGCGCATGCGCGGGCATATTAGCCAGTACGATTTGGAAGCCAAAATTTATGATGTTTTCTTTGTTAATTTTAATCGAAGTTCTAGCTGTTTTAATATTGTTTTTTCATCGTCCTGATTTAAGTGACCGTTTTGGTAAACAATTTATTAATGCTATTCCATTTACAAATACCTCGGATAATAATCCTTATTGGGGTGCCTGGCGGGGAGGTATACAACAAGGACTATTGAAGCCTATAAAAGGTATAGGACCTTCTGGTACAAGAAACACTTGTGCAACCTTAGATACAAGCTTGCCAAAATGGTTACCTGGCAAAAATTATTGTGGAAACCACCCTCATAATTTTTATGTTCAATTGTTTGCAGAAACAGGAATTGTAGGGTTACTTATTGGGTGCATAATGTTTGCATCAATTACTCTTAATTGCTATCGAGCAAGAAAATATAATTTTGAATGCCCGATGGCTGCTACAGCTTTTGTGATTCCTTTTGGATTGTTTTTTCCAATACAACAATTTGGTAGTTTTTATGGCCAATGGGGTAATCTATTTACTTGGTTTGCTATTGGTTTTGCTATTTCTCAGTATCAAGGATGGAGAAACACTAATAGTAATTTTGAAAAATAATTCTTCTATAATCATCTAGTTTCTTACTTGATAATGCTGAAGATAATTTGAAATTTTTCCAAGCTTTCTGTTGATAACTCTCTCTTAAAGAATTGTCTTTTAATAATTCTATTAAATTTTTTCTTAACTTTTTGTAATTGATATTATCTATTAAGATCCCATTATCTCTAATTATTTCAGGCATGCCACCTACTTTAGATGCAATAATTGATATTCCATTACTCATTGCTTCTGCTGCAACCAAACCAAAAGGTTCTTCCCAAATTGAAGGTATAACTATAATGGAAGCCGTTTTCATTTTTTCTTCAACAAATTCCTGGTTTTTAAATCCATAAAAAAATGCTTGAGAACCAATTTCTTTAAAATTTTTTATTACTCTATGTGCATAAGAATTAGTATTTTTGTGCTCACCTAATCTAAAAGATCCAATTAATCCAAAATTCCAGTCTGGAAAATTTGAAGCAACTGATCTTAAAGTTTGTACATATAGATCAGCACCTTTTTCAGAAACTAATCTTCCAACAAATAAAATTTCTTTTTTCTTTTTTGGAAATTTTTTAATCTTCCTATCTACGCCATTATATAAAACGTAAACTTTTTCTGTCTTAATTGAAATTCCCTCTAGAAACTTATTTTTAATAAATTCACTCACACAAAAGACTGCTTCGCACTTTTCTAATATATTTTGTCTATCTTTAACAGATTTGGACCCCTTCATTGTTTGAGGGTCATTGTGAAGAAATAATGTGATAGGAAAGTTACTGTTTTTAGCAATCTGTTCTATAAGATAGGGTCTATTATGTATTTCTATTAATTGTTTTTCTGAACTCTCTTTTGAGATCATTTTTAACATTTTATGTGCTAAAAACAGGTTCCTGCTTTTAAGTGAGAAAATAGAATATTTAATGCCTTCAAAATTATTTTTAAATAGTGGATTTTCAACATTTTGTCCATAAACTCTAATGTCACTCAAAAACTTGGTATGTAATAAATTATTTTTTACTGTGATTGAAACTGAAGACGCCTTATTTTCGTCAAACTTTTCTTTGTATGGTAACAAAATATTTATTTTCATATTTTTTTAATCTTTATAATTTTATTAATAGTGTTATAAAACGAATTTAATTTTTTTAATAATTTTATTTATTACTGAGTTATGTTTTGCAATCAATTATATGCATGAAATGGGGGTCAAGATATGGGCCTGAATTTGTAAACAGGCTATATACGTCTATAAAAAAACATACTAAAAAGACAACTAAAGTCTACTGTTTTACAGACGATATCAAAGGCGTAAATAAAAATGTTATATGCAAACCTCTTCCAAAAATAAAATTGCCTAAAACATTATCATCAACTCCATGGAGAAAATTAAGTGTTTGGCAATTTCCTCTTCACGATTTAAAGGGCGACGTATTATTTTTAGACCTTGATTTGGTCATTACTGGTAATTTAGATCGATTTTTTGATTATAAACCTGGGTGCTATTGTGTAATTGAAAATTGGACACAACTAGGCCAAAACATTGGAAATACTAGTTGTTTTAGATTTCCAGTAGGAAAATTTGATTCTATTTTTAAAAACTTCGAAAATGATCCTGTTAAAATTTGGAAAAAATATCATATCGAGCAAACATATTTAAGCGATAAAATTAAAAACCAAATTTTCTGGCCATCTGACTGGTGTAAAAGTTTTAAACATAATCTTCTTCCAAAATGGCCTTTTAGAATTTGGAAACCAGCGATGCTACCAAATGACACAAGCATAGTTGCATTTACAGGCAAACCTGACCCAGACGATGTCATTAAAGGGATTTGGCCTGTAAAAAAATCACAGTTTTACAAAAAAATTTACAAACAACTTAAAACTCCAGAATGGGTTGCAGATAATTGGTCATAAGTTCATATGATTTGATTAATAGCCTCTCCATTTAAAAAAGCTTCTATTGCTTTTAAGTAACCATTAAAGAATTTTTCATATGCCTCAACTGACACATAACCTATATGAGGTGTAAGAATTGTATTTTTGGTTTTTCTTAAAATATGCTCTGCTGGTAAAGGTTCTTGATCAAACACATCTAGTGCAGCACATGAAATAGTATTCTGATTTAGTGCGTCTATTAAGTCTTGTTCTTTAATAATAGGACCACGACTAGTATTTACAATAACAGACTCTTTTTTCATAAGCTTTAATTTATCTTTGTTAATGTATCCTTGTGTTCTTTCAGAAAGCCTTGTGTGAATTGTTAAAATGTCAGACATTTTAAATAAATCTGAACTACTAACATATTCAACATTAGCTTTTTTACAGTCTTCTTTTTTTAAGTTGTGGCTCCATGCAATTACCCTCATGTCAAAAGCTTTAGCAAAATTAGCAACCTGTAAACCTTGCTTTCCAAGACCAAAAATACCTAAAGTATTCCCCTTCAACCCTCTTCCTACAGTTGTTTGCCAATTACCATTTTTCATGTTCTCAATTTCAGTTTGTAATCCTCTCCAGCTATTCATAATTAGAGCCCAGGCTAATTCAGCTGTTGAGTGAATTTTGGTATCTGTTCCACAATAAACTATATTTCGTTCTTTTAGAGCATCTGTGTCTATAGATGCATTCCACATACCACTTGTAATTACTAACTTTAAGTTAGGGAGTTTATTAATTAATTCTTTAGGAAGAGGGGTTCTTTCTCGCATTAAACATAAAACATCATAATCCTTTAGCTGTTCAGCTAAATTATTATCATTACCTATATATTCATTAAAGATCTTTAAATCAATTTTATCACTTAAAGAATTCCAATCAGCAAAATTATGAGTAACATTTTGGTAATCATCTAAAATAGCAACTTTAATTTTTTCCATTCTTTTAAACCTTTTTACTTAACTGATCCATAACCTGCTATTCGTCCAAAAACAGCCCCTGATGTTAATCCTGAACCTCCCGGATAACCGTTAAAGAAAACACCACCTACTAATTCTCCACAAGCAAACAGACCCTTTATTGGTATATCGTCTGATTTTAAAACCCTTCCGTTTTCATCTACTTTTAATCCACCATACGTAAAGGTAATTCCACCTGTTACTGGGTAAGCTCTATAAGGTCCCTTATCAAGGGTTTGAGCCCAATTTGATTTTTTTATTTTTAAACCTTGTGTCGACTTTCCGTCTAGAATAGTTGGATCAAAGACCGTTTCTTTATCTATAGATTTGTTATATTCATCTAATGTTTTTTTGGTTTCATTCTTGTCAATTCCATCCATTTTATTAATTAATTCTTCTAAAGAATTAGCTTCAACAAAATGAGCATCATGAAACGTATATTCTTCGTAAAGTAAGTCAAAAACTTTACTATCAAATATTTGCCAGGCAAAATGCCCAGGTTGCTCTAATACTTTTCTACCATATTGTGCATATGTATAATTTCTAAAATTTTTACCTTCATCAAGAAACCTTTTACCATTAGCATTAATCATAATACCTAAGAAGTAACATATTTTACGGTAATTTTTTCTTTCACCTGGTTCTAAATCTAATCCACCATAATTTTTCATATGCAAATCCATTGGTGTTGCATGACAACCATCGAATAAACCATGTTTTGTGGCTCCAATATCTAGGGCCATCTTTAAACCGTCACCTGTATTATTTGGAGTTCCTCTAACTTTTGCTTTTAACCAGTTATCCCCAATAAATAATTTTCTTAATTCATCATTTGCCTCAAACCCACCTGATGCTAAGATCACTGAATCAGCTTCTACACTTTTGTTATCAACTAATAATCCAATTACCTTGTGATTTTCGAAAATTAACTTAGTTACAGGGCTATTATAATGAATTTCCCCCCCCAATGATAAGAAAGCTGCTAATTCTTGATCAAACAGGCCAACACCTTCATTCTCTGAAGCAAGCGTTAGACCTCCCCAAAAAATATGTTTTCCATTTTTTAAAAAACTTTGTCTTGAATAAATTGGTTCAAACTTCACGTTATGGGATGCAAGCCATTGAATAGTTTCAAAGGATTTAGAAACCAATATATTTTGCTCAGGGCTTAATGGTCGACCATCGTTGAAATTTAAAAGATCTAATGAAAATTTTTCATTTGTATATGTCCCAAAGTCTGTGTCTTTAATTCTTTTATCATCAGGATGTTTTAAAAGATCTATTAATTGATCACCATTTTCATATGAAAATCTCATTGCACCAGCAGTGTATTTAGTGTTGCCTCCAGCCATTTTTTTATCTGCTTTTTCATAAATAACTACATCGGCACCTTTTTCTAGAGCAGCAATACCTGCTGATAAAGCGGCATTACCAGAACCAACAACGACAACTTTTTTAGGCATATCAATTTTCCTTGAATTTAAATTTTTATTAGTAGATTGTTTAAATATTGTTATTCTTTAATGTAGTTTTTTTCAAGTTCAATTTATTTTAAGGCTTGTTATGTCTTCAAATTTAATAGGTTCTCTAATTTGGATCATATTTATTTTTTTATCTGTGTTTACACACATGATAATAAAGTCGCTTTCAGGTGAGGTGGACTTTATTATTACTTTATTTTCTAGGTTTGTTTACTCGTTACCAATACTTTTTATTTTAGCTTATTTAGCAAGAAACAAACTTTTCCTAAAAGTGAATAATTGGAAAAATATCATATTACGTTCATGTTTTGGTTTTATTACAATGGTAATGGTTTTCTCTTCTTTGCAACTAATACCAATAGGTCTTACTACAGCTCTAGCTCAGAGCTCTGCAATATATGTTACATTATTATCACCTTTTTTTTTAGGTGAAAAAATAGGGCTAATTAGATGGACTGCTGTAATAACTGGTCTATTAGGGGTTTTTCTAATGATTGATCCAATAAGTATAATTAGACAAACCTCAGGTTTATCTAGCTTAGGACTTTACCTGGCTTTTGGAAGTGCAATTACTCACGCTGGATTGGCACTGATTTTAAGAAAAATTGGAAAAACAGAGCACCCAGCTACTACAGCATTAATACATAACTTAATCACATCATTTGTTATAATATTCCTTATAATAGTTTTAGGAACTAAGTTTTATGGAACTACAGGAAAACACGGATTAGAAATTCTTATCACACCTGATTATTTACTTTACACCTTAATATTTTTAGGTTTCACAGGATCTTTCGTACAATATTTAATGGCACAAAGTTATAAATATGCTGAAGCAACTATATTAGTAACCCTGCGCTATTTAGCTATACCTATTGCTTCCATATTTGGTTATATAATTTGGGATGAAATCCCTTCAAGCAACCAAATTATAGGTGGATTAATTGTAATTAGTTCTTGTCTCTTGATTACGTATAGAGAAATGAAAAAAAAAACAATTATTCAGTAACCAATTGCTAAACCATCTTTTCGCCAATCACTTGCACCTATTAAGACGTCTCTATCATTATCAATTAGTATCATCTGTCCACCACCAATAGGTGATGCAGGATGATTTATTTCATGTCCTCTTAAAGCTAAATCATCAATCACATCTTTATCAAACTTATTCTCAAAATCTAAAATATTGTTATTAGGAAATACTCTTGGAAAATCGAGGGCTTGTTGAGGGCTCAGACCAAAGTCAATCATTTGTGACAAAACATAAGCATGGCCGGCTGCTTGATATTGTCCACCCATAACTCCAAAAGACCCTATTAATTTATCATTTTCTGAGATCATTGCTGGTATAATAGTATGAAGAGGTCTTTTATTAGGGTTGAGTTCATTTGGATGATCTTTGATAAGATTAAAAGCTCTCCCTCTACAATGGAATAAAATACCACTTTTTGGAGCAGTTATACCACTTCCAAATGCATCAAAAAGAGAGTTGATAAATGAAATTGTCATACCATTTTTATCTCTAACTGTAAGATAAATCGTATCTGGATGGTCAGGAAAATGAGTTTTTTCATATATTTTAGCTTTATTCATATCAATTTGAGATATGAATGAATCTATCATTTTGTCACTTAAAAACTGATCAATAGATAGCTTGTTAGTTTTAGTGTCTGCTAAATATCTATCTCTTAAATAATAACCTATTTTGACAGCTTCACAAAACACATGCATGTAATCTGCTTTAGACATTTGGTTAGGATTAAATTTTTCAAGAATTGCTAAAATTATTAATGCAACTAACCCTTGGCCGTTAGGTGGACACTCATGTATTTTGATATTTCGATAATTTCTCGAAATGGGACTTACCCATTCTGCGTTTGCATTATTAAAATCGTTTAGAGTATGGCTCCCACCAATAGACTTAAGTTTATTAATCATGTCGTCAGCTACCCATCCATGATAAAATCCTTGAGAGCCTTCCTCAGCAATTGTTTTAAAAGTTTCAGATAAATTTGAATTAATAAAATTATCAGTAGCTTTAAATGGTTCCCCATTTTTTAAAAATAAATTTAAGGTATCTTTATCTTTAGATAATTTTTCAGTATTTTTTGACCAGTCAAGCCCTACTCTTTCATGAACAAGAACTCCAGATTTGGCATAATCTATAGCTGGATGAAAGATTTCTTTCCAAGGCATATGACCATGTTCTTCATGAAGCAAACTCCAACCTGCAACCGCACCAGGAATAGTAATAGCATCAGGCATTTCTGGAGTAATTACTGAAACATTTCTATTACGTAAATTACTTGCAAAAGAATTTTCTGAAGCTTTACCCGATCCATTAAGAGCTTTGATGTTGGTGCCTCCATCAACTGAGAGCATCGCAAAACAATCTCCTCCTATTCCAGTCATGTGTGGTTCTGCAACACATAAAACTGCATTCATTGCTAATGCGGCATCGACAGCGTTTCCTCCATTTTTTAATATTTCAATCCCAACAGAAGAAGCAATTGGATGTGAAGACGCAAGCATAGCGTTAGAGCTTATTACATTAGATCTTCCAATATCAGAAAAGTCCCTATTGATACTATTACTATATATTTTACTCAAAATAAGGATCTCTCATATTAAACGTTTTGTATTCAATTTTTAAAGCTTTTTAATAATTTACTGCAATAATTTTTTTATATTTTTTGCAGCTTGTTTAATTCTTTGTTCATTTTCAACTAAACCAACTCTTACAAAACCTTCCCCGTATTCGCCAAAAGCTACACCTGGCGCGACAGCCACGTCAGCTTTAAGCATCAATTCTTTTGCAAATTTCAATGAACCCTGATTTTTGAATTTCTCTGGTAAAGGTGCCCAAGCAAACATACTTGCTTTAGGACTAGGTATATTCCATCCAGCTCGTGACATCGAATTAATTAAAACATCTCTTCTTTTTTGATAGGTATTTCTGATTTCTAAAACACAGTCTTGAGGACCGTTTAAAGCTGCTGCTGCTGCAACTTGTACAGGCGTAAACGCACCATAATCAAGGTAAGATTTAATCCTAGTTAGAGCGTTGATTAATTTTATATTGCCTACTGCAAAGCCAATTCTCCAACCAGCCATTGCATAAGTTTTTGACATAGAGGTAAATTCAACAGCTATTTCTTTTGCTCTTGGAACCTGTAAAATTGAAGGAGGTAAAATACCGTCATAGTAGATTTCAGCGTATGCTAAATCCGATAATATATAGACATTGTATTTCAAAGCTATTTTCACAACTTCTTCATAAAAGTCTAATGACGCAACTTGTGCAGTCGGATTAGAGGGAAAAGAAACTATTAGTGCCACCGGTGCTGGAACACTCTCCCTTATTGATCTTTCTAATCTTTCTAAATATAAGTTTGGATTAAAGACCCCTTCATCCATTGCAGGTAGATGACGTAAAGATGCGCCAGCAATAATAAAACCATAAGGATGTATTGGATATGAGGGGTTTGGAGATAATATTATATCTCCTGGCGAAGTTATGGCTTGTGCTAAATTTGCCAGTCCTTCCTTGGAGCCTAGTGTAACAACTACTTCATTTTCTGGGTCTAATTCTACACCAAACCTTCTTTTATAATATGCAGTTTGAGCTTTTCTTAGCCCGGGAATACCTCTACTAGTGGAATACCTGCCAGTACCTGGTTTTTCAACAGTCTCTTTTAATTTTTCCCTAATATGTTTAGGAGTAGGCATGTCAGGGTTACCCATTCCAAAATCTATTATGTCCTTGCCTTTTGCTCTTAATTCAGCCTTGAGTCTATTTACTTCAGCAAAAACATAAGGAGGCAATCTCTTTATTCTATCAAATTCATCGCTCATTATTAATCCTAATTAATATCAAATGATTTTTTAATAATATCTTTAGATATGTTAAGTTTTAGTTTAAAATTAAATTCATCCAGATTAGTTAGATTTAGAGTGTTTATTTTAAGGTATCAATGAATTTTTTTATTAAAAGTATTTTTTTAATTGTAGGAATTTCAATTATTGGTTTAATGCTGTGGTTTGGTATGCCTAATATCCAACAAGTCCTAAAGCCTGTCAAAGTTATATCTGTGACTATAACTTTAAATAACAAATGCTCCTTTGATAATGACAGTTTTGTGGTGGCTGTGCCTGGAACGAATTTAATTTTTCCATTTAAAAAGGGCGTTGCTAGGCTAATGCTTAAGTCAGATAGAAAAGTTCAACTTCTGTCAAATCCAAAATATAAAGCAGTTAGATATGTTGGTATTCATGTACCTGTAGAACCCAAAATGATATTAGAAGCTGACTGCTCCACGTCGCCCAGATTAAAAGGTATTTTTGGGTCAATGAAAAATCAATTTAAAAATTGAGGAGAATGTGATGAACGTTTCAAAACCAAAATTACCTAATGATCCTCTCACAGGATTATCTATTAAACAATTAGGAGAGAAGTTAAGAAATGGCTCGATTAGTTGTGTTGAATTAACATCTACATATTATAAACGAATTGAGATATTAAACCCATATCTAAACGCATATATATATCTTGATAAAGCACAAAGCTTAAATTGGGCAGATGGTATAGACAAGCTCTTTATAAATGGTGTTGATCTTGGACCTTTAATGGGAATACCAATTGCAATTAAAGATATTTGTTCTGTAGATGGAATGCCTACTACAAATGGGTCTCAGATAATTTCTGATGATATTACAGGACCTGAAGGGTCACTGGTGAAAAGGCTAAAATCATTAGGATGTATAATTTTAGGAAAAACCCATACTGTTGAATTTGCTTTAGGGGCCACAGGTTTAAATAAACATAAAGGTACTCCAAAAAATCCATGGGATATCGAAACTCACAGAATGCCGGGCGGCTCTAGTAGCGGATCTGCTGTGGCTGTTGCCTCTGGGTTAGCCGCTTTTGCAATTGGGACTGATACTGGTGGTTCGGTTAGAATACCAGCATCACTAAATGGAATTGTTGGCTTAAAAACAACTAAAGACAAATGGCCAACCGACGGTATTTTTCCACTGTCTCCTACATTAGATACACCTGGTCCAATCGCACGGTCAGTTGAAGATACTAAATTTATTTTTGATGCATACAATGGATCAACGCCCAAAACCAAACCTCTTAGTATAGAAGGCATGTCTTTTGGAAAATTAAAAGAGCCCTTTACATCAAATTTAGATCCTGATGTTACAGAAGCTTTTGAAAAATTATGCGAAGAATTAATAAATCTTGGTGCAAGAATTGAGGATGTGATCATTCCAGAAGCTAATGAAAAAACAACTCTTTTCCCGAGAATAGTTGGATCAGAAATTATTAGCGCATTTGGGAAAGACAGATTTTTGAAAAATGTTGATAAGATGGACCCTGTTACTGGAAACAGAGCTAAACTAGGCTTAGATGTTTCTTCAGTTGACTACATTAATGCCAAAAACAGACTTTTAGAATTAGAAATTATGATAGATAAACATTTCACTAAATATGATGCTCTTTTGTCTCCCACGACTGTTATGCAAGCATTAGATGTAAGCAAATCAAAAATTGGTGGAGAACTTCATCAAAGAAGTCTTTTGGCTTCCGCTAATACTCAACCTGTAAATATTTTTGGTATATGTGCAATTTCGTACCCAATTCAAAATTTTTGTAAAAATACAAAGCATGAAGAAACACTTCCTATTGGTTTACAAATAATATGTAATAAAAATGAAGATAACAAAGCCGTTGAGATTGCTTTAGCTTTTGAAAAGCAATTTGGATATCCTTCTTTGCCAAATGTAGGAAAATTTTTGTAATAAATTAAATTAGAGTATTTTTTATGATACTAATTTTAAAAAAAATATAGTAGAAGTAAAAATAAATTTTATTATGGTTTTCATTTTAATAAAAATTTAAATTACATTATATTACACACTTAATTAAGGATGTTAAGATTTGTCTATAAAACTTATAGAAGCTAAAAATTTGAAAAAATCTTTTGGAGATTTTGTTGCTGTTGACAATATTAATTTAACCGTTGAAAGAGGAGAAGTTGTTGGGTTTTTAGGCCCTAACGGAGCCGGAAAATCTACAACAATGAAAATGTTAACCGGTTTTCTAGAACCTGATGGAGGTGAAATTTTTATTGAAGGTATAGATTTAAAATCTAAACCTCTAGAAGCAAAAAAATCTATTGGTTATCTTCCAGAAGGAGCTCCATCATATTCAGATATGGAAGTTTCAGAGTTTTTATCCTTTGTAGGCAAAATGAGAGGATTGAATAACAATGGGTCGTTAAATACACGATTATCAGACATGGCTGAACAAATAAATTTAAAAGAGGTGTGGCATAAGCCAATTGAGACTTTGTCTAAAGGCTTTAAAAGAAGAGTTGGTATAGCACAGGCTCTTATACACGACCCTGACATTCTTATCTTAGATGAGCCAACTGATGGATTAGATCCAAATCAAAAGTACGAAATGAGAGATTTAATAAAAAAAATTTCTACTAATAAAGCAATAGTTATATCAACACATATATTAGAAGAAGTTGAAGCTGTATGTTCTCGGACTGTAATAATAGCAAACGGGCAACTTCTTGCGAACGAAACACCTGATAACTTAGGAAAACAATTTAATAAAAAAAATATGTTCTCATTGAAAGTTGCTAATAAACTCAACAACACCCAAATCAAAGACATAAAGTCTTCACTTGATTACAAAAAAGTAACAGTTAAGAATTTGAATATCACTGACACTTTAATATTAATTGAAGATGAAAAGGAAAATATTAATCTTAATAAAATAATGACACAGTTAAAAAAACATAAACTTGATATAAATGAAGCTAATTTTATAAAACCTAGCTTAGATGATATTTTTAGAAAAATAACTCAGTAAAAATAGATTAACTACCAACATATTTGGATATTAAAGATGAATGCATATTTAAATAAAACTTTTATAATTTTTGATAGAGAGTTGAGAGGCTATTTCAGAACGCCTCTTGCATCAATTTTTTTACTTGTTTTTTTAGCTCTTTCTTCAGGAATGACCTTTTTTCTTGGTCGGTTTTTTGAGCGCGACCAAGCTGATTTGACAGCTTTTTTTGCCTGGCACCCTTGGTTATTTTTAATTTTAATGCCTGCAATTGGAATGCGGCTATGGGCTGAAGAAAGACGTTCTGGCACTATAGAACTACTAATGACACTACCTGTAACAAATTCACAACTAGTTATAGGTAAATTTTTTGCTAGCTGGGTGTTTACACTCATTGCACTTTTACTTTCTACTCCTATTTGGATTACTGTAAATTATTTAGGAAACCCTGATAATAGCGTTATTTTTATATCATATTTAACTAGTTGGTTAATGGCTGGAGCATTCTTAGCTTTAACTTCTTGTCTTTCAACTCTTACAAAAAACCAAGTTATTGCTTTTATTATTTCATCCATAAGTGGGTTTATATTAATTATGGCTGGCTTTAGTCTGGTTTTATCCACTGTTAGATCTTGGGCACCAATTTGGATTACAGAAACAATTGGATCAATGTCTTTCTTATCACACTTTAGTAGAGTTCAAATGGGAGTTTTTGATTTATCAACTTTAATATTTTTTGTTTCAATGATTATTTTGTGCCTTTGGATAAATATTCAACTTGTTCAAATTAAAAAAGCAGATTGAGGATATAATGAATTCATTTAAAAATATAAAACCTAGAACGCTTATAAAATTATCTGTAATTTTATCTATACTCATTTTTTTCAGTATCAACATTATAACTAACAATATGCTTGCTTCTTCAAGAATAGATTTTACTGAAAACAAGCTATATTCACTATCTGATGGAACTAAATCTCTTTTAAAAAACCTAAATGAGCCTATTCATATAAGACTTTTTATTTCAAGTAACTTAGTAAAAGATGTCCCACAACTATCCACCTATGCAAATAGAGTACAAACTATGCTTAAAACATATAGGAACATCTCAGATGGGAAAGTTACGCTTGAAATAATTGATCCAAAACCATTTTCAGATGCTGAAGATAGAGCAGTTGGCATGGGAATTAATTCATTTAACGCTACTGAAATGTCAGATGCTCTCTATTTTGGTTTAGCAGCAACAAACTCTACTACTGGACAGAAGAATATACCTATTTTTTCTCCTGAAAGAGAAACTTTTTTAGAATATGATTTATCAAGTTTAATATCTGAATTAAGTCAAATCAATAAACCTGTAATAAGTCTTATTGATAATCTTGGGCTTAAAGCCGATAGCAGAATTGGAAAGCCAGAACAACAAATCCTTACACAAATGAAACAACTTTTTCAGGTTGAAATGGTTAATGAAAGCGTCAACACATTAAATAAAGCAACAAAAGTTTTAATGATTATTCATCCAAAATATTTATCTGATGAAACGCTTTATATGATAGATCAGTGGGTATTAAAAGGCGGCCCAACCCTGATATTTTTAGATCCTTATGCTGAAACAGAAATTAGTAGACAGCAAGGTGTTCCTCCAATAAACCCAAGATCAAATCTAAAAAAGTTACTAAATACATGGGGCATAGATTTCGACGACAAAAAAGCTGTTTTAGATGCTGAGTATGGTTTTCGTATTTCAAGAAATATAAATGGGCGCGATATTCAAGTTACTAACTACCCTTGGTTGAACATAAGAGGAGATGGTTTGAATCAAAATGAAAGTTCCCTCTCAAACCTAAGTACTATAGTAATGACGACTGCTGGCTCGTTTATATCAAATAATGACAAAATAATGTTAGAACCTATTATAACCTCAAGCATAAAATCAGGTTTAGGTGATGCTCAAAAGGCCGGAAACCCAAAAGGAGATCCAAGAGATCTTTTATCAGATATTAAAGCTAAAGACCAAAAACATATAGTGTCTGGATGGATAAAATCAGATTTAAAAACATCGTTCAAAAATTTTAAGAAAAGCGACAACACAGAACAGTTAATGAAGTCTATAAATAAGTCTAATATTTTATTAGTATCAGATGCAGATATGCTTATGGATCGTAATTGGCTTACACAAAGAGGAGCTTTTGCAAATAATGGTGACTTTGTTTTAAATGTTGTTGAGAAAATGATAGGTGGAAACATTTTATCTGATTTGAGAGGTAAGGGCACTTCATGGCGTCCATTTGAAAAAATTATTTCATTAGAGAAAATTGCTGAACAAAAATTCCAACTTCAAGAGCAAATGCTAGCAAAAAAATTAAAAGGTATGGAAGATAAAATACGAACCTTAACTCAAAACAATCAAGATGAAAGTGATATCCTTTCTCCTGAGACACTAAAGGCAATTGATGGGTTCAAATCTGAAATGATGTCAACTAGATCACAATTAAGAACTGTTAAATTTGATTTAAGAAGAGATGTAGAGGCTTTAAAAAAATGGATTATCTCTATAAACGTGGCAATTCTTCCAATATTTTTTGCAAGTATAGCTCTTTTAATTTCTTTAAGACGAAGAAGAAAAAATTCTTATTAAATTAAACACTGGATAATAACATGACAAAAAAAAGCTTTTTAAACTTAACTATACTCTCTTTTTTATCAATAATTTTAGCTACTGTCTCAATTAATTTTAATTCTCAAACATATAACTTTAGTGACAGAGACAGTGTTTTTTTAAAAAATTTTACAAAAAACGTTAACGATATTACCCTTATATCAATAAATTCATTTGATAATAATATTGACTTGATTAAAGAAGAAAATAGTTACATATCTACATCTGGTTATCCTCTTAAAAAAGGTATATGGGAAAACTTAATTACAAGTTTATCTCTTCTTACGATTGAAGAAAAAAAGACTAACGATCCAAAAAGACATGTAGAATTAAATTTATTATTACCTGAACTAAATAAAAGTGACATTGAAAGTGAAGGATACGCAACCAAGATCACGTTAACAAAAAAAGATGGATCAATTTTTTCTTCTATTTTGTTTGGAAAGACAGATCCTAGCGTAGGTGGATTAAGTGGAGGACAATTCGCAAGAATGCCTGATGATAATCAAAGCTTCCTTCTAAAAGGAGCGATTAGAATGCCTACGAGTAAGTCTGATTGGTTTGAGAGTTTACTCTTTACAATTAATAACAAAGATTTTCTTAGTGCATCGTTATCAAATAAAACAAAAGTTTTCAAAATTGAAACTGATAAAAAGCTATTAAAATTATCTTACCCGAAAAATGTAAACTTTGACGTTGATCAATCAAAACTAACTGATATTAGAGAAACTATAAATGGGTTTTATTTTTACGATGTAAGAAAATCAAAAACAAAAAACCTAATAAACTTACCTACACTTACTTTTGAAACAACAAGTGGTTTAGTTTTATCCTTATCTTCTGTAACAAAAGACACAAAAGGGGAAAGTTGGATAAAAATTAGTGCAATAGCAAAAAAGCCTGCTGCTAAAAAAATTGCAGAAGAAATTACTAACAAAACAAAAGGTTTTGAATTTTTAGCTAACGTTAATACCAGTGATATTCTAAGATGGAACCTTAAAAACCTTGCAGCTAAAAATAAATAAAAACATTAATAAGATCTTGGCATTCCCAGGACATGTTCTGCTATATAAGAAAGAATCAAATTTGTTGATATAGGAGCCACCTGATATAACCTTGCTTCTCTAAATTTTCTTTCTACATCATATTCCTCAGCAAAACCAAACCCACCATGTGTTTGAACACAAGCTTCGGCAGCCTCCCATGAAGCATCAGCAGCTAACAACTTAGCTGTATTAGCTTCTTCTCCTATAGGTTTACCAGCTTCATATAATTTAGCGGCATGGTATACCATTAATTCAGCTGCTTTCATATGGGCATATGCTTTTGCTATTGGAAATTGAACACCTTGATTTTGACCAATGGCTCTTCCAAAAATATTTCTATCATTAGCATAATTAGTTGATTTTTTAGTAAACCATTTTGCATCACCTATACATTCAGCTGCGATTAATATTCTTTCAGCATTCATACCTGATAAAATATACTTAAAACCTTTATTTTCTTCACCAACAAGGTTAGATGCTGGAATTCTAAGGTTATCAAAGAAAACTTCTGTTGTAGCATGATTCATCATTGTTCTAATTGGTCTAATTGTTAAACCATTTCCTTTAGCTTTTCTCATATCGAGAAGAAATACAGACAAACCATCTGTCTTCTTAGAGACTTGATTTAGCGGTTTAGTTCTTGCTAATAGTAACATCAAATCTGAATGTTCAGCTCTGCTTGTCCAAATTTTTTGGCCGTTTATAACATAATCGTCACCATCTCTGACTGCTACGGTTCTTAAACTTGTCGTATCAGTGCCACTTGTTGGTTCTGTTACACCAAATGCTTGTAACCTTAGAGTTCCATCAGCAATCTTAGGTAAATATTCCTTTTTTTGTTCATCAGAACCGTGTCTAAGGACTGTTCCCATGGTATACATTTGAGCGTGGCATGCTGCTGCATTGCAACCTTGATGATGTATTTCTTCTAAAATTACTGATGCTGCAACCATTCCTAATCCAACACCACCATATTCCTCAGGTATAAGCGCTCCTAAAAAGCCCGCATCTGTAAGAGCCGTAACAAATTCAGTGGGATAGGCCTGCTCCCTATCTAGTTTACGCCAGTAATCACCTTGAAAATCTCCACAAAGTTTAGCAACAGATTCTCTTACTTCTGTTATCATAGAATCTTGTGGTTCTAAATTATCTACTTGCATAGTTGTGTCAGGCATATTGTTCCTCATAAATTTACATAATACATATAATATAATATAATATATAATATTTTTAATACTAGATTATTTGTCTGAGTTAATAATGATTAGTCTTTATTAGCATAAGTTTTATTTTCAATAAATACCTTGGAGATTACAAATGAAGTTAGAATTTCACCATATAAATTTTGTTTCTAAAAATGTGGATAGCATGAACGATTTTTATAAAAATATACTTGAAATGGATAGTATTCCAACTGAACATTTTCCTAGAACCGAAGAGACTTTTGATAGTGGTTACAGCGGAAAAATTAATTTTGTAACTGAGGGTAAAATTGAAATGCATTTAGCAGAACGAGACATAAATGTCGCCTTCAAGAATAATCATACTATTAATCCTGTTGATAAGGGACATATCGCGTTTAGGACGGATGATATAAAATCATTTATTGAAAAACTCAAAAAAGAAAATATTCCATTTTCAGATTATGGAACTACTTTTGCCAAAGAATGGCATCAGGTTTTTTTTCATGATCCAGAAGGTAATGTTATTGAAGTTCATCAAAACATAAAATAGTTTACTAAATGATAAAACAATGCTTCAAAAATATTGATTTTAGAACTTTGTGGGGTGCCGGTTGCATGACAGGTATCGCCCGCGCTATGGAATTTCTAGCCTTAAGTTTATTTGCACTTCAAGAACTGGGGTTACCATATTTAGTTACTATAATTTTTGCGGCTAGAATGTTACCTATGAGCCTTTTAGGAATTGTAATTGGTACAATTTCTGAGAGAATATCACCAATTTCAGTTATCAAATTTATATATACACTATCTAATATTTCAACTGGTATTGCTATACTACTTGTTTTTACCGACAAATTTAATGTTATCTTTGCTTTTCTACTTGCGTTTATAAATGGCATTACTTGGGTGGTAGATCTGGCAGTGAGAAGGCGTGTCCTAGCAGATAACATTGATCAAAATCTTTTAAGCTCTTCTCTTGCAATGGAAACACTTTCAAATAACGCAACCAGGTTAATTGGTCCTTTATGTGCTGGATCACTCTATGCTTTCGTAGGATTAGCTGGTATTTTTAGTGTCCAATTTTTTATGTATATTCTGGCACTAGGATTTATAATAAAGTTTCAAAAGTCAAAAAAACATATCCTTATATCCCCTAGTACAAAAATTGAACCCATAATAAAACAACATTGGGCTCATGGCCTATTAAAAGAAATATTAAAAACTGGGAAAAATGCCTATAATTTGGCTAGCTTAAGATTAGTATTAATAATTACTTTAATTTTTAACATTTTTGGATTTCCTTTAGTCTCGTTGATACCAGTTCTTGGAAGAGAAAAGTTAATACTATCTGAATTTAATATCGGTGTATTAGCCTCTTCAGAAGGTTTTGGCGCTCTCATTGGGGCCTTAATAATTGGAAATATATCCCCTCAAAAGCAACTCCCCTCTATTTTTATTGTGGGAGTTACTGGTTTTTTTATAGGTATGGTTATGTTTTCATTTTCACCAAGTCTATTACTAGCTTTTATAAGCCTAAC
>ERZ651776.2747-NODE-2747-length-18533-cov-2.800444_pt1 | contig 18533 bp, 18 predicted proteins | sample MGYA00514761_ERZ651776 | MGnify/ENA metagenome assembly ERZ651776 | reverse complement strand
GTCTGTACCCAAATTCTTTGACTTGACCCCTACTTCCAATACACACTGCTAAGGGACGGATAATTAGCCTGGGGAGTTAATTGGCCAGCGCGGCCCGCCACTCAGAACGGCGTTTGCCCGGCATTAGAATGAGTTTTACCAGCAAGAGTTTTTCTGAGCAATTTATTCAAATGAAGACGCTGCGACCTGATTATAATAATAAAAATATTTTGCTCTAGCGATTGAATCGCCTCCTGGAACAACTCAATCTGACAAACCCGCGTGTCAGTAAATACACCGACTCGCGATAGCCCAAACAACTTCGCTTCGATGCCCAACTCCCGTATGACGCCCGGTCCATAGCGTAGACGGCTAACGTCTCCGGAGAATATATTCTCCTGGTCCGTATCCAGCTGATAGTAGTGACAACAGGTCATTTTTTGTTTTCAGCGCGTCAGAGTTTTACCGCGTTTGGGCTTTTGTGAGGGCTTGGTCGATATCCCACAAGATATCGTCTAACGTTTCGAGACCAACTGACATACGAATCATATCCGGCGACACGCCGGCACTTGCTTGCTCTTCCTCGTTCAACTGACGATGAGTCGTTGAAGCCGGGTGGATCACCAGTGTTTTAGCATCGCCAACATTTGCCAGATGACTCAAGAATTGAGCGCCTTCAATAAACTTCTCTAAAAATACTCTATCATCGCCGAAAGCAGAAAGTGCACGCCCTTGACAAAGTTGCATAGCAGATTCAAATTCCTCAGAAGATTCTACCACTTGCATACCTATACCACCTCCTCCGGCTGCCGCTTTTATGATTACAGGGAAACCAATTTCTTCAGCGATTATTGACGCTTCTTCCGGATTTGATATAGGACCTGGTGAACCTCTAGCAATAGGAAGACCCGCTTTTGACATCGCCTCTCTAGCAGTAATTTTATCGCCTAATAATTGAAGAACTTCAGGGCTGGGACCAATGAAAATTATCCCCTCTTCAGAAAGTCTTCTCGCAAAGGTAGGATTTTCAGCGAGAAAACCATAACCTGGATGAACTGCGTCGGCTCCCACCTCTTTGGCGGCTGCAACAATTGCTTCGATATCTAAGTAAGACGCCAGAGGGTCATCGCGAGGGATATATACGGATTCATCTGCCAATCTTACAGGAGTCGATATCCTATCCTCTCGGCCATATATCATTACCGCCTCTATACCTAATGAATGTAGCGAACGAAGAATTCGTAGAGCGATTTCTCCACGATTTGCAATGAGGACTCTTCTAAACATCATTCTCTGGCAACGAAAGGTACACTATGATTGCATCGGAAAAAAAATCCTAAATTTAACAATCAATAGACATCTCGCAAGTAACGCTTTTCCTTTTTCATCATACTTTCTTCAACGAAAGATTTAGCATCTTCTTGACTCATTTCACCATGCTCAGAACAAATATCAATCAGTGTTTGATGTACATCTTTAGCCATTCGGGATTTATCTCCACAGACGTAGAAATATCCACCGCCATGAATCCAATCCCATATTTCGGAACCATTTTCTCTCATCAAATGCTGGACATAAACCTTCTCGGAACCATCACGTGACCAAGCAAGGTCGTGTTTATTGAGTATACCTCGATCTTTCCAATCATCCATTTCTTCTTTGTAGTAATACTCGCCTTCCTCAGTCCAGTCTCCGAAGAATAACCAATTCCGACCGCTGTCACCATTCAAATCTCTTTGTTGTAAAAAAGCCCTGAATGGAGCTATTCCGGTACCAGGACCTACCATAATACAGTCAACATCTCCCTTTTCAGGTAAAATAAATGACCTAGTAGGGGACATGAATACACCAATTGGAGTTTCTTCAACTATACATCTATCCGAGAGATAGCCCGTAGTTAATCCGGCCTTATCTCGTTCATGATAACTATAACGTACAATTCCTACGGTTAAATGAACTGTACCTGGTTCAAACTCAGGACTACTAGCTATAGAATAAAGTCTAGGCTTTAATCGGTCCATGCCATCAATAAATTCTTGAGGAGTGAATGAAATATTACTGAAATCCCTAAGAGTGTCAACATAATCTCTAGTCCACATATAGTCTTCCATGGATTTTGGATCAGAGGTTAATTTATTCCAAAGTTCCTCAGCAGGATCATTTGGAGAAATAATCTCAGAATAACCCGATGGCAAATCATCTTCATTCCCTGAACCATTCCAACTCATAACAGTTGAACCATCCGATGTTGAAACTCTATCTCGACTAACTATTTTGATTTCAATAGGGCCATCACCTGAAACTACCCTTGAACCGAGACCTTCAATCCATTTTTTCGAGACTCTATGAACCTCATATCTCGTAGATAATGCTTCATGTAGACTACAAATACCCAGATTAGTCTCTACTTGCTCTTCACCGGTGAAACCTCCCAACGAGAGAAGATCGGCTACTATTTCAGGAGGACAAATGGGTATTACACCCAGCGCATCACCTGCCTTGTATTCTAATCCAGAGTCTCCTAAATCGAAGACTATGTGGCGAGTTTCTTTACCTGAACCTTTACCATTAAGAACATAGTTCTCAGTTAATTTAGATGTATAGGGATTTTTTGCGTTCCAGTCAGTCATTACAACACCTCAACTATTATACTGCCCGAGTTGAAACCTGTTTATGAATAGATGCTGAAGAAGAGCAGTATTAAGTCACCTTCGAAGCGATTAAGTCAAGTCTGAGATACCTAGTCGACAACTATGAGTCGCATCGACTTCCTAGGTACTGGCAATGCCTTTACACCTTTAGGGAGATCACATGCACTAGCAGTGATTGATCGAAAAATTATGATCGACGCGCCTCCATCACTAATTCCTCAACTCCGAAAATTTGGAATCAGAACCTCCCAAATTAGTCATTTATTATTCACACATTGGCACGCAGATCACACATTCGGGTTCCCATTCTTTTTACTAGAAAGAAAATATATTTCTGATACAAAGAATGAACAAGAACTGAATATTTATCTAAGACCTAGAGGTAAAGAATTTCTAACTAATCTATGTAATATGGGATTTCCAGGAAGCTTAGAAAATGAGTTTGATACAATGGCTAATTGGAATGAAATGGAAGAGGCAGAACTTACAGGCACTAACTGGAAATTCGAAAGATTTCCCGTGTGTCATACCCCTGAAACCGATCCACACGGCTATGAATTAAAACATAAAAATAAGTTTGTAGTATTACATTGTGGAGATTCGGGGCCTTGTGAAGAAATTGAGAAAAGAACTGTAAATGCCAATGTCATAATTTTAGAAATGGGTATGCCAGACATAGGAGATTTCCCTTACCATTACACACCTAAAGGCGTAAAAGATCTTTCTGAAAGAAACCCTGATAAAATGATTTTAGTCACTCATAATTATGCAAGCTCAAAAAATAATTCCGAAGGTTTTCCAATACCTGAGTTACCTGAAAATGTTCATCAACTAGAAGATGGGGATGCAATAATATTTGATGAAAATGGGCCAGTCAGATTGTTAAAAAAAGGTGAAGAAAAATAACTTCCATTATATAGCAGAAAAAAATATTCTTTAATATTCAATAGAAAAATCTCTAAAAAAATAAATTTAAGAAGTTTGTAGAAGGAAATTATTTGTTTTAAAAAAAAAGATTAATGTATTAAAAATTCATCATCTAAGAGACAATGTTTTGAAATGTTAAAAAAAGAAAGAAAATAAGTCACTGGATAAGTATTAATTGCGAAAAATTAACAATGAGAACACTGTGATATAAACCATACTAAAGGAATAAAATCTAAGCCTTACCTCACCTCGGTTTGGAATCACTTATTACCTCCAAGCGTCTCGTCAAGAATCCCCGTTGTTCTAGCGACCTTCTCCGAGTATGGTAATAGGACACGGGAGATAACATAACACAGTGGTGATAAAAAATGGAGGGAAATATTTTCGAGAAAATTCTCGGACAAGAGTCTCTTTTCATAGATCGTAAAGCATTTGACCATGCTTTCGAACCTAGTAATCTGCCTCATAGAGAACAGGAAGTCGAGTCATTAGTAAGAAATCTGGTCGATGCATTAAATGGCCATATCCCATCTAATATGGTACTTTATGGAGTACCAGGATCTGGTAAAACAGTAGTGACAAGATTTGTTCTAGGCCAATTACTTGAGAAGGGTAGGCAGATGGGACATCCGGTCCAAACCTATGAAGTAAACTGTAGAAATGTCGATACTAAGTATAGAGTAGTTCAGACTCTTGCCAGTCAACTTAACCAACGTGGAGACTCGCCTATACCATTCACCGGTTGGCCAACTGATAGAGTACTTGAAACTCTTATACAACGGATGGACAGAGTAGGGGGGGTACATATCTTAGTTTTAGATGAAATTGATAATCTAGTTGCTAAGGCTGGTTCAGGTTTACTTTATAGTTTAACTAACTTAAATACAATATTAAAAAATGCTAGATGCTGTATTATTGGTATTAGCAATGACTTGAATTTCACACAAGAATTAGATCCGCGTGTTAGCTCAAGATTGAGCCAAGAGGATATTGTTTTTCACCCATATGGGGCTCAAGAAATTCAGGACATATTACAAGAAAGAGTTCGTACGGGACTAAAGATTGATTCTTTAGAAAGTGGAGTCATCCCATTATGTTCTGCTTTAGCAGCACAAGAGCATGGAGATGCAAGAAGAGCCTTGGATTTATTGAGAATTTCAGTACAGAAAGCCGAGCAAAGATCTCAAACTAAAGTTGATCCTAAGCATGTTCGTTTAGCTCAATCTCAACTTGAACATGACCAAGTGACTCCTGTTTTGAGAACTCTGCCTCTACATCAAAAATTAGTGTTGTTTTGCATAATAATAAATGAAGAAAATGGAACAAGAAATATATCTACAGGAGAAATTTTCAGAACATATTCTCAAGCATGTATGAAGATAAATATTGAACCTCTAACTCCAAGAAGAATCTCAGCACTAATCAATGAATTGGATACTCTCGGATTAATTATGGCTAGGAATGTCAGTAAAGGCCGAGGTGGCCGTAGTAAACAAGTAAACTCTGCAATACCTAAAACTATAGATTCAATTAAGATTCTAAGTCTTAATGACCCCCAAATAGAAGAAGCCGCTCAAGGAAAATATATGCTACAAGGTAGACTTTAAGGATTATACCATCGATGAAACCGTTAAACCAAAAGGGTAGGTCGCCGACTGTGATAAACATGACTCAGACAGACTGGAATGAGGCTCTAACAAAACCAAGTAGCATGGTTTCAACTGCTGCAGTGATGCTAGGTTTTTGGGTGATAATACTATCAATTGTAAATATATTTGAGGGTGCTTATTCACCTGGTTACAAGGTTACTTGGCTAGGTTTCCTAGGATTTTCAGGGGAGGCCTTTGCAGCAAATGATACCGGTTTTGTTATTGACGATGCAGTATTTGCAATATTTGGAGTTATCTTAATTGGAGCAGGTGATTATGGCATGAAGAAAGCAAATACTCAGGTAGATGCTGGAGAGGATGTTTCCTCAAGAGGTGTTATATCTTGGATTTTAGATTTACCAAATAGTGATTTTGTAAAGAACACTATCAAAGCAGATAATATGAAAGAAATGATTTCAAGTTGGCTTGTAATAATAGGGATATTGTTCTACATTGTTTGGAGTATAAAACATACCACATGGGTCGACCCTGGTGTCTATTCTGTAATGATTTCATTAGTAGCATTTGGATTGGCTTTGAATCTGAGTTCAAAAGTAGAATGATGTAATATTATCTTTCTTCAAAAAGATTAATCAAACTCTGACAACGAGATTTAGAATCCAAACCAGTAATCCTTACCACAACACCTTGATTCGGTTGACCGTATAATATAGCTGCATTTATTGGAGCCAGTAGATGCAATAAAAGAGGAGCCAGGTCTTCTTCACCGTCAACAACGATCAGTGTCTTAAGGCGATTAATGGTCCAATTATCAATAGCAATTTTACAGGATTCGAATAATGATTTCGTTAGCATGCCAGGGGGATTCTGGCATTCGATTACACAATCATATAGAGATTGATCTATTTCTCTAAACCCTTCCCACACCATACGCTTTGTTTTTTCATCAATTAAAGCAATATTCGCAATATTGCCTATATCCTGTAATGATTTTACGGTTACGTCACCGACTCCAATTATTGGAGAATTATTCTCTATAATTGAATCTAATGCTTTTTTAATGGCAATAGAATGATCGGATTCAGGGCCCTCGAATAGAGTGCCAAAAGGTTCTTTCAGCAAAGTTTCTGCTTCTTTTGTTATATGGATATCAGAGCCAAAGGAGATTTTATCAAACCAGTTATTACCATAAATATCGATAACTCCATTCCTTATCCTAGTACTAGAAATTACTTTACCATCTCTAGAATAAACATGCGGTACCTCAACAATCGCTAATTCATCTAAATTGTTCAAAACCCTAATTTTATTAATTTTTACACAATTCCCTATAGTTTCATTTGTGCAAAAAATTGCCTTAGCATCTACATGATAACTTGCAGCACCAAATTCATCAACTAACTCATGGAATGAAACTCTAGAATTGTCACTTTCGGAAAGATGAGATTTAATATTATCACATCTTCTTTGCCAAGATTGAATTCGTGGATCTTTCTGCTGAGCAATATTGTCTGAAACAACCCATATCTCTAAATTTTTACAAAACAAAAGACCTGTTTCAATCAATTTCTGATGACCTATATGGAAAAATTCGAATGTCCCCCCAACAAGTCCAAGGCTCTTCATTGACCTTCCAACTATACACATATGACTTGAGAACTGCGGAAGTAAAGTGTGCCCCGGAGTGTAACGGAGCCTTTCACCGCACTTTCATGCTCTGACTCCTGACCCCACCCCAGGACGTATGTTGGATTGTGGGGTAGTCCCTAGAATCATCCCTTTCGGTCAACAGGGGACCTTACACAATCCATACCGTCTGTATTGCGCCAGAGGTCATTCTGAAAGGAATAATCTCTTCAATTATTACACAATAAGTCACTCTGGTCTTCGACAGACGGAGACCCATATCTGTGGTACCGAGTTTCATCCTATTACCTCCGGCTGGGGGTTTTGTCAACTCGGTGTTGCCAGTTGGGCAGGTCAATCTAACCAACACTTATTCAATAACTCATCGTTTCAATACAAATCAAAAATAATATTATTAAAACCTAATTAAAGATTTATTGAAGCCATATTTTCGGAGAAACCAGTCTTTTTAGAAATTAATCTTTCTCCAATCTCTGCATTACCACTAAATGCTACTTCAGGAGGTATATCTGGCCATTTATGTAAAGGTTGAGCGAGCCAACCCGAAAGAAGATGTGTTTTCCCTGGATTGGGAGGGACATTTCGAATTGATGATTCAATTGCATCCAGAAGATCTACTAGAGAATTAGCTGATTCAGGCAGCCCTTCTCTTTCCCTACGCCCTCTGAGTTTACGAATTAATAGCGAATAAATTTCAGGGTTAAATCCAGGGTGTGAAAAATCTTCAAGACCTGGTGCATTACCTAATTCACCAGAAGGCCTCAACACAAGGGCAATCCAAGGCTTAGAATTTGATAATAACCATTCAGTTAGAGAATCATTGTTTAGTAACCTTAACAATATTTCAGAGGATAAATGAGCCCACCAATCATAAGGTAACCTCTCGATGATTAGATTGATCTCTTCATTAGTCAATTCTTTATTATCAATTGTGTGGCTAATTAACGTCGACCATATCTTAAGATCGTGATCACTTGACAAATTTTGGCCTTTGAGTAAAATCCTATTTATTACTTCAGGGAAATTATCATTTTGGCCTCTTTTCGCAGAATATAACCAAGAAACGCCTTTAAGTGCATTGAGAGAATTTTTAGGTGGAGATGCTAACCAGGCTTGTAATGACCATTCGGTTAAATCATTATGTAGATAGTCGGGAATCCAAGCAGCATTTGCTAGGAATTGTCCAGCAACCCAAGCAGTTCCACTAGAGGCATCGATGGAATCTACTGCCGGTCTAGTCCTAATTATCGTCTCTCGTTCTTCTCTTATCTTTCTCTCTAATTCCCCTGCAAAATAATCAAGTATTTCTTCGGTGGCCTCATCTGCAAGTTCAGCTAGTTTATCGAGAGGAATATGGTCTATATCGAATAGAATTAACCATTCTACTGAGATGCGATCTTTGAGGCGTTGCCATCTAGGCCATCGAGTATGCTTGGGAGATGCTATCCAAGCGGCGATTGGATAACGTGCTTCCATTTGGTTAGCCCACTCTTCATTGCCATTGGGAAATTGGGAAATGGCAGATTGAGCCATAGAAAGATAACCTTGCTCCAGTTCATCATGCTTGTATCCACTAAAACTAGTAAGGCCGACTATTTTCCAAGGAGTAATTTCTTCAGAAATCAAGTCATCATTTATTGGTAGGTTACTGGGTATATCATTTACCAACTTTAATGGGATTATTTCTCCAGAAGATGTTTGAAGTCTTAACCATGGCAACGGCCTTAGATAGTCTGGATAAAGAAGATTCAGAGAATTTGTTGACGAAGAGATACTATCTTTGATAAGTACCCTAAGTTTTGGATGTATGATTGCTGATGACTGAATTTCACTAGAGATATCGTCATCGAGTTCTAAAACTAATGGTGGCCGTTCTTCTGAGGATATAACCCAACTAACTAATGATTCCACTGCATATTTACCCAACCCCCTAATGTCAAGTTTCCTTATTGACTCTTCATCAGTTGTGAAGATTGTATTACTCCAGTCTCTCCTAAACTTACGCCAAGTAGAATCATCCGTTCGAACTTTCCGTGTGGACATTATTCGATCGCTTAATGATTGTACTCTTTTCTTTAATTCAGATTTAGGAAGTCTAGGATGGGCTTTCATTATCCAAAACTCAAGAGCAGATAGAGGATAATGGTCACTTTCAAGATTTAATCCACCTAAATCAGCAATAATTAGAGAATTTATTCTGGCGGTTCTTAGGAGCATTGTTTTTGAAAGACTATCAGGCAGAATAGCAATTAAAGGTACTTTAGGCCTTATTTCTTGGCAGAGTTCATGGCATTCTCCCAATGTCCATTCTCCTCGATGGAATGTATTTTCATTCAATGGTGGATTTTGTCTGACCTTAGGTAAGTCAAACCAGGTACCTATAGTCATCGCAATTGGGTTTTTTTCGTCTATCAAACTAGCTCTAATTATTCCAATAACTGACCTTTGAGAAGAATATGTTTCAATTTTTTCAGGGTCATTTGAGAGAGAAGGAGGAGGAGCAGGAGTCAATGATTGTAAGTCGAACCATCGAGGATTCCTTTCTTTGAAAATAGCCCAATTCCACCTTACCCCTTCATTTCCAATGGAATCAGGATTGATAATATCAAGTTGGGGTGGCCTATCTGGAATTAATAACATAGGAGACTTTGGAATTGAAGATAATCCAATCAATATGTTTTTTCCATCTTTATCTAAGATGCAAAACTTATCATTTTCAGATGGTAAAGGTAGGGCCTCTATTGCTCTTGACCTCTCATCGGAGCGGATCCTATCCCAACCTAAATCAGTCAAATGCAAATATGCACCACGACTCCCAGCAGTTAAGTCACTGGAGACCAGTCCTTCGTTTCTGAGTCTTCTTAACTCAGCAGAAGCATGAGGGATCTGAAGCCCTATATCTCTTGCTAAAGAACTGACAGTCTCTCCACCTTCTGATAGTCTATTCAAAAGTCTCCTGCGATATCGACTACGTATCTTAGTAGGTGTAGAAATAAAACCGGGAACTGTGTCAAATTCACTATCTTCTGACACCAATGACTCCCTCCGTAATCAACCACTACAGAACTATGTATTAAATTATGCATTTTAGTTACATTAAGTTACACATTTCTAGTGGAAAAATAACCACTTTCATTTTAACACCAAAAAATAACATAGAAATTCGATTAATAGTGCAACGATATGTAACTAAATTGAACAATAAGTTGCAGAAGCATTATATCACCCCCCGCCACCCTACCTATATCGAACAGGTAGCCGTGTCCGATTGAATGAAGGAAAGATGACTATGGATACGGATATAATTCGAGAGTTAGTCAAAAAGTACCTTTCTGAAAAACCAAGGAATACTACCGAAATTAATGAATTGATATCACAGCAAACAGATATTAATCCATCATTCGATCTAGCTGCAATACTAGAATCCGACCCCACCATAGTAAGAATTGGAAGAGTCAGGAGAAGTGGAGTAGTGGGTAAAAAATCACCTTTGTCGGAATGGGCTACCGAAGAGTGGGTGAATCATCATGAAAGAGAACAGCCAGAAAAAAAGGAGAGGTGAATATGAGAACAACTAGACTGAGACAAAAAATTAAAAAATTCCTAGATACTAAGGGTGAAGCGAATACTACAGAGATTCTAGAACACGTAAACTCAACCATGAGGCATGGAACAACTCCTCAGCAGTTGGGCAATGTTTTATCTAAAGACAAAGATATTATGAAAATTGCAACAACAAAACGTGGCGGGGCGCTCTCCGGAAGATATGAAATATGCGTTTGGCAGCTAAGACCTGGCGCCCAAGATAATCAACAATAAGTCACCCTGAATCAAACTGATTCTAGATCGATTTTCCAATCTCCTGTTCGAGCTAGACTATTCATATTCGCGCGATGTAAAAACACTGATTGACTTTTTTCAGGATTTCCCTCGGCCCAAGTCTTCAATGCATTTGCAAGCAAAGCCCGCCCGTAAGAATAAGATAATTGCCACGGATGCAGAGTATCCATTGAATTCATTAAATTCAAATGCGCAGTGGCATCTTCATCCGATTGCCCTCCTGACAGGAACACAATACCTGGTAATTCGTGAGGAACGTGCCTAGTAAGGCAATCAACCGTCATATTAGCGACCTCTTCACGCGTTATCTGATTTGAGTTAAAGGATCCTGCGATAATCATATTCGGCTTCAATAAAGCACCTGGTAAATGTACTCCTTGAATACGACACTCCTCAAATGTAGCGTCGAGAATCTCAGCAGTTACATCATAACAGGTTTGGGCGCTGTGATTACCTGCCATCAGAACCTCAGGTTCAATAATGGGGACTAATCCTTGCTCCTGACAGATTGATGCGTATCTTGCTAGAGCATGAGCATTTGTAGAAATACAGGCCTTACTTGGCATACCGTCATCGATTTTTATTACTGCTCGCCACTTGGCAAATCTAGCACCCATAGAAAAATATTCTTTGCATCGATCTCTTAAACCGTCAAGTCCTTCAGTAATTTTTTCGCCACTATTATTTGCCAAATCTTTAGCACCAGTATCTACCTTGATCCCAGGGTGTACACTTATGGCTGATAATCCCTCGGGTACCGAACGACCATCGTCCATTTCCTGCCTAATAGTTTCATCAAAAAGAATAACACCGCTAATCGAATCTTCATACCCCTTAGTAGAAAAAAGATTGGTCCTATATGACCTTCTGGTTTCTGAGGTCGCAGATACACCTACTGCTTCAAGCCGGCTAGACATCGTACCGTTACTTTCATCCGCTGCAAGAATTCCTTTACCTGCTGCAACTAAATCACTTGCTGTTTTCTCAAGTAGTCGAGTATCCATATAATAGCCTCATGCTTACGTGAAGGCTATAGAAAATGAAGGCATCGCTTTAACAATCTGTAATTAAGTAGAGTGAGTCCCACTTACAAACTTATGAATTCCATTAGCAACATCAATTATTTCAGATTCAACAGAATATGTATTTCCATCCTGAATCACTCCTTTAGTTCGACCTTGACAAACTCCTGTTCCAATAAATAATGAGTCTTCAGAAGAACATAAATCATCTCTCTTCCATAGCCTTTCTATGTCACCATCAATCATTTCTTCAGCCCTACTTCTATGACCTTCATTCTTGAAAACTAAACGCCCTTCAAATGGAGCCCCTAGTCCTCTTAATGCAGTGGCAGTAATTACTCCCTCTGGAGCAGCCCCAATACCCATCAACAAGTCAATGTCTGAATTAGGATCTGCTGCATTTAGAGCTGCAGCAATATCTCCATCACCTATTAGAACTACATTTACTGACAACTCTCTCAATTCTTTAATTAAAATTTCGTGCCTTGGACGATCCAAACTACTACATTGAGACTGTCGATTGGTTTAGCTAAAGCATTAGAAGTTGCTTCAATATTGTAAGCGGTGGAAGCATCCAAAGATATCTCCCCCATTAATTTAGGAGAACCTGCAATTTTATTCATGTAACAGTCTGGAGCATGTAAAAGTGCACCTCTGGGTGCAGCAGCAAGAACTGCCATAGCATTAGGCATATCATAAGCAACATGATTAGTACACTCTAAAGGATCAACTGCGATATCAATAGCAGGAGAAAGTGGGTCGCCTTGTAATGACCCCAATGGCTCACCTATCCATAACATAGGTGCATCGTCCCTCTCGCCTTCCCCTATCGCTACACGACCATTGAAAGGTACTTTGTCGAAAACTGACCTCATAGCTTCAACAGCAGCACCATCAGCAGCTTTACCATCGCCTTTACCTATCCATTTAGAGGCTGCAATCGCAGCGGATTCAGTTGCTTGAAGGAAGTACTTCTCAAAATCTGCTGTTGCCATGTTGCCTCCGAAGGTCAATCAGCATTCAATGATGTTGGTCACCCTTGCTCTTTCTAACTACATGGACACCATCGATTCGAGAATTCGGATATTGCCCCTTGTCATCTTTTTCGATAGATTTGAGCATGTCCCATGCACACAATAATCCCGCATTAACTCCGCATAGCGCTTCCATCTCTACACCTGTTCGCCAATGTGTCCTTACTGTGACAGTGCATCGTAGTTTATCCCCCTCAATATTCCAAATGACCGAACAACCTTCTATGGGGATTAAATGGCAATGAGGTAGCATCCTAGGCGTGTCTTTCACGGCTTGTATTGATGCAATTGTGGATATCTCCCTGACATCTCCTTTGGGAGACTTACCACTAACTGCAACAATCCCTTCATTAGATAATTGAAGAGTCCCTGTTGCAACTGCCTCACGAAAAACTGCTTCTTTGCTACCTACATCTACAATTCCTGTCCATGAATTGGTTAGTTCCTCGTGACTCATACATTCTCTCGGAAGAAGTACTCGTTATTCAGACAAACGGAGAATATGTATACAAATCGAATACTATTATTTGAATCCTAACCCAATCCTTGTTTCCACATCTCACCATCTGATCTAACTTCTTTCTTCCACAAAGGCGCCTGTAATTTTAATTCGGTAATTAGCCAAGAACAAGCTTCGAATCCGGAATCTCGGTGTTTAGAACCAACATGAATGCAGACTATTGGTTCGGAGGGTTTGACTATACCTATTCTGTGAGCAATTACAACGGAATGAATATTAAATTTATCAATAGAAGACTCTGATATTTCTTGAAGAACTGGAGATAATTTTTCTTCCCAAGAATCGAATTCAAGTCTCTCTACGGTGACGTCATTATCATTACCACGAGTCAAACCCACAAAAGAAACTACACTTCCACAGTTATCAATATTAAGTAGAGAACGTAGAGTTTCTGGTTCAAGTTTTTCTGCCTCTACACGAACAATAATTCTGTCACTAGACATACCTCATAACTCCCGACTTGATATGCTCGAAAGTAAATTCTCGAATGAACTCTTTGATTGCGAATAACCAAACGTTTCAAACATTAGACCTCATACGGAAATGCATGGGCGGGAAGATTGACATCCTTGGAGCAGGACTATCTGGTCTTGCAGCGGCAACAATCCTTGCTAAAGCCGGAAAGGAAGTTCATGTCCATGAAATCCGTAAAGATAGCGGGGCTAGATTCGATGGAGATTTTCAAGGAATTGAAAATTGGACCAGTGATATTGATTTCTTTGAGGAGATGAGAGAATGGGGTTTAAATCCTGACGAATTCAAATCAAATGCCTTTGAAATAATAGATTTAATACACCCGGATGATGTAATTACAAATCCAAAAACAAAAGGCGCTGCTTTCAGAGTTGTGGAAAGAGGGACTGATGAACATTGTATCGATCAAGGATTCAAACGAATGGCTATTGCTGCTGGTGCTGAAATACATTATGAGTCCAAAGTCGACCCGAATACTTGTGATATTATTGCAGCTGGGCCAAAGGATTCGAGTGCTATTGCTTTCGGAGAGATTTTTCATACTGAACATCCCAATCATGTTGCATTCCAGCTAAATGATAAACTCGCCCCCGGAGCATATTCATACCTCATCATCATAGATGGAGTTGGACTAATTTGCACCTGTCTTTGGAGACAACAAAAAAAATCAGGGAGATATCTCAATGAAACTATCGCTTGGTATGATGAGCATTATGAATTGAATAGAAAGCCAATAAAAAGAGTTGGAGGGAAGGGTGACTTCAGTTTGCCTACAAAATATATTCATGAGAATAAAATTTATGTTGGTGAAGCAGGAGGGTTACAGGATTTTATGTGGGGTTTTGGAATGAGATATGCAATCACAAGTGGTGTGTTGGCAGCTCAATCAATCCTAGAAGAATGCGATTATGAGAAGGAAGTCAAAAATAGGCTTGTACCCTTAATAAAAATTAGTGCGATAAATAGATTTCTGATGAATAGAGTCGGAGATAGAGGATTTAAAATGGTTGCCAAATATTGGATGAGAGATCAGAAAAGAAAAGGCGATGGTTTACAATTTATGAAGTGGGTATACCAGCCTGGAATTATAAGAAAAGCACTATGGCCTATAGTAAAAAAATCCATGCTCAGGAAAAAGAAGTTAGACGATGGGAGACTAGTTCATCGCATGCCATTTAGAAAATCACTGAAGCGTGATATTTGGGAACCAAGTAATAGAGCTATAGAAGTTGGCGAGCAATGGAATATGATAAGAAAGGGAGGGGGAAAACTCTCTTTCACTGAATCTGATGCTCAAAATTAACATTAGAGTTATTCCGTTTCTTTCATTAACGGATTGTTAGTGCGAGTCACATGACTTCATGGCCAGACCTTGAGCCAATGCCCAACAATCTAGTGAATTATGGCGTTACCGAAAACGGTATTGCTATCATCGAGCTTATTTCAGATACCGATGGAAAACCGCTAGAAGAAGGAAGAACCTCGGTAAATACCTACACGCGTGAAATGTGGCAAGATATCGATCATGCAATACTTAATGCGAGGTTTGACGGAGATGTTTCAGTGATTTTACTAACTGGACATGGTGGAAAATTCTTTTCAGCGGGGGCTAGCATCAATTATCTAAACACACTCTCTCCAAGATACAAATACTTCTTTTGCTTACATGCTAACGAAACTCTATCTCGTCTTGAACAAACCCCTAAATTGGTAATTGCGGCTCTAAATGGACATACTGTAGGAGGAGGACTTGAAATTGCAATGGCAGCTGACATCAGAATTGCACACAAGGGTAACTTCCAGATTGGATTACCAGAAGTATCCTTAGGAGTATTGGCAGGTACTGGAGGGACTGCTCGTCTAGCACGACTCGTTGGGAAAGCAAGAGCTATGGAAATCATGGTTACCGGCCGGAAATTTTCTTTTGAAGAAGCTAGAGAGATGGACCTTATCCACGATATTTACGACAGTGTAAGTTTAGATGAATTCAGAATGGATATTATTGATTATGCTGGTCAGTTTACTCTTCCACTCGCAGCCGCTAAAGCAATTGGAAATATTAAGCGCAGTGTACAAAGTGGTATTGAAATACCATTAGAATATCATCTAGCTCTAGAACGAGAGTTACAATCAGATTTGTTTCAATCTGAAGATGCTAAAGAGGGTATTGCATCTTACGTTGAACGCCGCACACCGAGATTCAAAGGCAAATAATACTCTATGCTAATTGTACATTTATTCATATACTAATATCGATTCGGCAATTACATGTCAGATACCGAAATAGTAGAAGGATATACACCAAACTTTGAGGCTTGGATAAAAGATTTCAATGAGTGGCAAACCAGAATTGGATTTGATCCATCCTGGTTAGGTGATTATAGATTCGACATAAAGTTCGATTGGGACACTGCAGGAAGCCAAATAGAATTTGGAGATTTCAAAGGAATGCCCAAATGGGAAAGAAGAATGCAAATACCTCAACAAAATATTAGAGATGCGATTATCAGCATGGTCAGTGTACAAGGAGATACTGAATTCGCTAGTGTTGAGCAACAAAATCATCTCTTAGCAACCGCCCCTACCGAATATGACAAGAAATCTGCCATGAGGATAATGTGCGAAGAACAAAGACACGGTTGGCAAATGGCATACCTTCTTTGCACATATTTCGGAGAGCAAGGTGTAAGAGAGGCTGCTAAATTACTGGAAAGAAATGCACAAGATGGCACTCGTATTTTAGGCTCATTTAATGCACCAATTGACCACTGGCTAGATTTCTTTTGCTTTACGCATTTCATCGACCGAGATGGGAAATATCAATTAAAAATGCTTACATACTGGTACCTTCGCACAGTGTAGCGAAGCTCGTTCGTTGATGCAGTTTTGGGTATTAGCACGGAAATTATTTACGCCGGATTAACTCTTTGAGCTTTAGAACCGCCAAAGTTGAGCCTTTAGCGGGCTGGAATGGTAGAACATCTAATCGTTCGCCCAACACTCTATGTAGGTGAATCCTGTAGTGCCACCCTGTATCGGGGGGTACGGGTGGGGTGGGGCCAGAGAGCCACTGTAAATGGCGGTGGAGTGGGCTTTGCCCTGTTCATGAGTATTGCATTATCTGTGCAGTAAACGTGAACACACCGGCACTCACAGTGACTAACCCCAACTAGTAGACAGAAACCTGTCAACAAATATAAGTATCGGTAGAGTCTTCTGGGGGGTATCTTTAGGGCCTTATGGGAACCGATATGTATTTGGACGACTACCAACCTTGTAGTTCTTAGCCTGTTGTATATGACCAAGATCTAACAAGAGCTTCTTTGCTCGATTGAAGCGATCACGACCAAGGTCGGTCAGCTGTGCTTTTTTCATGCCGCTGAAATTAATCGCAAAGTCTTTGCCGGTATGTCGATGCTTATCTGAAAGCAACACATATAATGCTAGAGCATCAGAAGCACCTGATAGTCCAATCAGCCGTTTAATCACAGATCGGGAGATTTTTACCTCAGAGAACTCTTCGCTATATCTCTTTCCATAATACTGTTTGCCCCACATCCATGACGCAATGTCTTCAAGTTCTTTCATGGTAATATTTTCAGCATCAACAAAAACTATATTTACTTTAGCTTTGTTTTTTATTCCCGCGTGCTCTAAAGCCTCATTAATAGATTTGTATGAGTCTTTTAATTCGGTGTATTTTCCAACAAAAGCAACATTGATTTCATGTAATGGATTAACCTTTGCTGAAACAACTCTCTTCCAGTCATTAAGATTTGGCTTTTTAGATTTTATTTTTAACTTATTAATTATAATTTCATCCACCTTTTGTTTATGAAGAAGAAGTGGAATTGAATAGACCGTTGAAACATCATGCATAGAAATGACGCTAGTTGGATTTACAGAGCAAAATAAAGCTATTTTTTTTCTTTCATCTTTAGGAAGCTCTTGCTCAGATCTGCATATTAAGCAATCAGGGCTTATACCCAAGGATCTAAGCTCTTTAACGGAATGTTGAGTGGGTTTTGTTTTCAGCTCACCTGAGACCTTTATATATGGGACAAGAGTTAGATGAACAAAAGCAGTTGAATTTGATGGCAGATCAAGAGACATTTGTCGAATAGCTTCGACGAAAGGCTGGCTCTCAATATCACCAACGGTTCCACCTATTTCTATAATTGCAATATCATTGCCTTTAGCTCCAGCCTTGATTCTTCTTTTAATTTCGTCTGTAATGTGTGGAATAACTTGAACAGTTCCACCTAAATAATTTCCCTTTCTTTCGTTTCTAATAACAGTTTCGTAAACCCTGCCAGCAGTAAAGTTATTTTTTGCAGATGCTTGAAATCTTACAAATCTCTCATAATGTCCAAGGTCTAAATCAGTCTCGGTTCCATCATTGGTAACAAATACTTCTCCATGCTGAAAAGGACTCATCGTTCCAGGATCAACATTTAAATAGGGATCTAATTTAATTAACGAAACTTTTAAGCCTCTTGATTCGAGTATAGCGCCAAGAGATGCAGCTGCAATGCCTTTTCCTAGTGATGAAACAACACCGCCGGTGATAAAAATGTACTTAGTTTTTGCCATCAATTTACTTGTTTATGATGGGGAAACAGAATATCAGATAATTACTGATTGATAAATATAATTAAGCAGAATCTTCAAATAAAGGTCTAGATAAATCAGCCCAATCTACATCGATATCACTCTGAGCATCTTCATACTCAAGTAATCCAAGTTTATCAAACTTTCCTCTTACAGAATCAGTTAAAAGACCAATTCTAGATAGATTAGGCACAATTCTTTGGAAGAGTAATTTTTGA
>ERZ651776.2744-NODE-2744-length-18536-cov-5.374722_pt1 | contig 18536 bp, 11 predicted proteins | sample MGYA00514761_ERZ651776 | MGnify/ENA metagenome assembly ERZ651776 | reverse complement strand
GAGGCTCATTTGCATTGCAGAGGTCTGAGGCTTGCATCCTCGTCCAGTCCAATGGAATTGAGGATTGACTGACTTCCGAAGCGGGGATCTTTGGGGATGACTCCACAATGTAGCCACTCATTTCGGGAGGGGAATGAAAAGTGGGTTGATTGTCTCTTGGTTGTTTCGTGACGATCTGTGGTAATTTGGTCTTAAACCGCCTTTCCAGATTTTGTAACAGATAGGTTCGGTTTTAGAACAACGTTTTTCGAATCGAGAGGGGATAATTAAGACATTAATGAGAAAAAGAGAAAACAAGAGTTCTTCCTCCCCTCACATCAAATTAAATGACAAAAATTAATTAAATTACACAACGCGCCTTGTGTTCTCTCACTTGTTGTTGACGGGAAATTTAAGTGGCCATGGCAGCTTTGTCTGTGTGCTACGTAGGGGACTCAGACATTGTGAAGTGGCCCCTCCCATCAACCATAACAAAAATTGGAAAAGATGGGGTCACGAGTGTTTCCCTTCTTCCCGTCCTGTCTAAGTTCCAGTCCACCCTTACTGAAAAGTGTTGCACTACAGATTTCGACTCTGTGGTAATGACTATCGGCGAAAATGATCTGTCGAACCCTTCTTCCCTTGAATGTGTTGCCCAAAATATCGAAATCCTCCTCTCAACAGCCCCTCTCCAGAGATGCAGCCGTGTGCTTTTCCTCGGTCCAAAGCTTGAGCCGTGGATGTGCAGTGATCCTCTAAGCCCCGATTTATCTGCTATGCGATCTCATGCCAGACTTTCGCAAATAATTTCATCGACTCTCTCTCAATTTCCCCATGTGACTTTTGTTGACTGCCTGGCTCTCTTTACCGACTCTCCCTCCGCCACGCACGACGAGGTTCTCTGTTCCCTCTTGGAAGATACGCATCCGGAAGCTCGTGCAGATCAGCTGAAGTACGTGCCTGACGTGTCTTTTTTTACGGCTGATATGCTGCACCTTTCAAGTGAAGGCTACCGGATTTGGGATTCTATTGTGTTCAATTGGAGAAATAATGTCCCGGCTTTTTTTGCAAATAGAATCCCAGCAACTTACGAAGAAACTGTTGCTAAGTTGTACAAATCGATAGCGAAAACGCCGTCCCAAACGGAAGAGGACCGCCAAAATACTACAAATTATATGCGTCGTTGCCTCTCCTTTCTGGACATTTCCACTGAGAACATGTCTGTCGACACCCCTTCTGCCTTTAAGAATATCATCCATATTACGGGTACAAAGGGGAAGGGCTCTACTGCGTGTTTTGTTGAGTCTATCCTGCGGTCTTGTGGTCTCCGAACAGCCCTCTACACAAGCCCACACCTTGTCACACCGAGGGAACGAATTCGTATCGATGGCCTACCCGTGAGCGAGGAGGAGTTTCGTAGGGGTCTTGGATATGTCATGTCGGTTATGGAGGAGAATAATGAGCAGGTCGGGTACTTTCGTCTCTTGACCCTTGCCGCTCTCTACATTTTTAAGCACCACAAATTCCCTGATCCATCCGATGAAATCAACGTGATGATATTGGAGGTCGGGATCGGTGGCATTTATGATGCCACAAACCTCTTTTCGACCAGCGTTGCTACGGCGGTGACTCGTCTTGACTTGGATCATGTCCGAATATTGGGTAATACTCTTGAAAAGATTGCGTCAGAAAAAGCTGGTATTTTTAGGAGCGACAATAGAGGCTGTTTTACGGTAAATCAGAACGACGAGGCCGCGATGGAAATTCTTCGCAAAAAGAGCTCAGGGAAAATCGTAACAGTTGAAATAGAAGGAAGCGAAGCAGACACACCAGATCTGGGGCTGAAGGGAATGTTCCAGCGTGAGAATGCTGCAATTGCAGTGGCGCTCGCCAAGACGGTGCTCCCTCCCTCCACCTCTCCCACGTGTATAGGCACCGGTCTGTGTCTCGCTCGCTGGCCAGGTCGTTGTCAGACCCTCCAATTTCCACACTCGTCCATTTTTGCGTACCTGGACGGTGCCCACACTACCAAATCAATCTCGGTGTGTGCTGATTGGTTTAAAACCGAAATGTCGTCACCTCAAAGATCAGGTGAAGACGCTTGCCTGATATTCAATTGTAGTCATGAGCGCGACCCAATAGACCTACTGAAGACTTTAGCTGATAAGTTAGGTCCCAGCAATTTTAAGTCGATATACTTTGCCAAGAGCAACAGTGAACGACCGAGTAGCATACCTGTTCCTAGTGTTGCTGATTTGTTGGCTGGTACTGACGTCGCCAGTAACGAAGCCAAAAGTCAAATTAGTGTTGGTGCTAATGCTGGTGCTGATGCTGAAACTAAAGCTCACAACGGCTCTAGTTGTGACTCCAAAACAGACACCAACCCCAACTGGCAGAAAACACTTTCTCTTCTGTATCCTGCCCTGTATCCGCAAACAACCTCAAAAACTTACTCGTTTCCCAGCGTTAAGGAAGTGATCGCGCACATTAATTCGGAAACACTCAAGGGTGACAGAACAAATATTCTGTGTACCGGTAGTCTGTTGTTAGTAGGATCGCTTTTGGAAGGAGTGAACTTTGAGGAGCGGACCCCTGAGGGAAATATTTTGTTTTAGCGCGCACATACTGAACTGAAGTAGAAAATGTTATTAAAAAAAGGGAATTGCAATATAAAACTACTCTTCATTTACAGTCTCGTGCCCTCTTAAATGACCTTCGATCACCCGTAAAGTTTCGGTCATCTCATTCCTGACGGCTTCGTCCTTTATATTCCCCCACCACTCCTTGACATTTTCTACAAGTCGCTGACCATAATTTAAGGAATCCTTGATATCAATCGTGAGCCCCTCATTAACAGCAGCCCCTTCACCAACCAAAATCACTTTCCAGGTATCGAGACTCTTTCTGAGATTGGACAAAATTTCATTCCCGAGAGAGAGACTCTCCCCAGCGAATTTCTTCATCCTCCTTGTCTCGACACGACAGCCTAATTCGTATCCTTCTCTCACCAAATTTTTTAAGTTCTTCTCTAGGCCCCCAGCTATTATTCCTTCGCAGATTTTTTCCTTCCTTTCACCATCAAAGAACTTGCTGACAACGTCGTGCCAATTCATTTCCCCGATGGTCTCGAACATGGCTATCTCGGAAAATTTGTCAAAATCTCTCGCAAACTCTTCTCTTGCCCATACACTCGCAAGGCCTGTGAAAAGTAAATCGCCGTAGCACTCCTTGTATGACTCTGGGAATTTTTCCTCCCATTTGCGGAAGATTTCTGCGAGAGATGAAAGTGATGTGAAATCAGTCGCAATGTCGCTAACAGCAGCAACTACTGCGAGGGACAGATTATGACGTTTCTGCCGCCGATCATCGTTATCGTTCGTGACCATTGTTGGCTTGCCACGGTGAGTATGACGGAGCTCCCGGCGCTTGTCACGCTCATTTTGTCTTGCATGCGACAAGTCTCGACCAAATTCGTCCACCAAAATCTCATTGACGGATTCGACATTTTCTGACCGTCCAGAAATCGAGATGCATCCAACACTACCAGTAGCTTCACTACCACCACAGTCCCTCTCAATATCATCCTCAATCAGCATTCTCCTCTTTCTCCCGTCTTCCACACCTTGAGATTCTAATGCCAAAATGGATTGCTCAACCATGGCAACTTTTTTGTCGACGACCCTCAGTGCTCCCACAAAGTCGGCTACCTCCTCCCGAAAAGACTGGAAAAACTCAAATTGCGGCACATTTTCGCTCAAAGTTCCATCGTGCTTGGCAAGGTCGACTCTCGCCTCCTCTAGCTCGTTCTCTCGACGGCGGAGCGCCCTGTCTGTCTCCTCAGCGAGTTCTCCAAGGGAAGAACGAGCAGACTTTAACTTGTCGAGAACGTTTGGGATTGTGAGTGTTTGTAGTTGGGAAGAGTCATAATTGTCGTTTCTATTTGAATTATTCATTTTTCCACCACTGTAGTCAACAACACGACTGACAACCTCTTCCTCCCATTCCATAGCATCATCGTCCTCACCAAGCCGACGTTCGAATTCAATTTTATCGTTCAAATTTGTTGCAGAGTTTTTCGTTGTAGGATCGCAGGCGCGAGAGTCGTGAAGAGGTCCAGAAAGGGAAAGAAAGTCCATCGAGTCAGATTCCAATTCTAGGCCAGGTAGTTTGTCATCAGATTGTTTGTCATAATTTTTTTCGGCGGATTCATTACCTCCACTGCTCTTTTTGCCACTAAGGTCGATCTCTCCAACCCCTCCCTTGAGCGTCTTTGACTTTGTAAAGTTTTGCCGTTTACGAAGCTCATCCAATGCCTCAGTGCCATAAACAGAGCTGGGAGCAGAGATGTCAGCAAAAACAGCATCTCCAGAAGAGGGAATGTCGCCCTCTTTCACCGCCGCATCTTCTCCATCTCCAACAGTAACTGACCCGCCAAATCCTATTCCCTTTTTCTTCTTCCTTTTCTTCTTTTTCTTATCACAATCATCATTATTAACATCATCGAGATCATCTTCAAATGAAACCAACCCGCTCAATACGCCTCGCTTAATTGCCTTCTTCTTGCTTTTCGTTTTCGATACTAGTGCTGGTGCTGGTGATGTGATAGGTAATGTGGAAGCTAGAGCAGGAGCAGGGGTGCTGCCATTGGTGTCAGACTCTGACCCCCCCTCATCCAGAGTTCGGATTACTTTCTTTGAATTTGGTCGCTTACTTTTCTTCTTAAACATAGCGACCGAGCCTTCTATAAAATTGGGGAGGTGATAGAGTCCGGGTGGAAAATCTGAGCTGTTCGGTTGGGGTTGAAAAGTAAATTTTGTCTTCTTGCAGCATATTTATAGAAGCGAGGAAGAAAGTCCCACCCCTCGCTTTAAGAGTTGGTACTTCTGCTTCTCTCACGGTCACCCCCCAACCACATCTCAGTCCTTGCTAAGCAATGGTGAAGTGTATACAAATAGTGATGGGGCCTGCAGGAAGTGGCAAGTCTACGTACTGCAGCACCATTCACGACCACTGCAATAGCATCGGACGGCGAGTTTTCGTTGCAAATTTGGACCCTGCTGCAGAGCACTTTGACTACGAGGTTGCTTTCAATGTGCAGGATCTGATATCTGTGGAGGAGGTGATGGATGAGTTGGGATTGGGTCCTAATGGAGGGCTCGTGTACTGCATGGAATACTTGCTATCCAACACTTCCTGGCTGGAAGACCAACTTTCTACTTTTGGGGATGATGACTATTTGATTTTGGATTGTCCTGGGCAGATAGAGCTGTACACGCATGTACCTATTATGCGACGGCTGATCGACAGGATTCGGCAGTGGAACTGGATGATGTGCGGTGTGTTTGTAGTTGATGCCACTTTCTGTTGCGATATGACCAAATTTATCAGTGGGAGTCTCCTCTCCCTGAGCGCTATGTGCCAGATGGAGCTGCCACACATCAACATTATGAGCAAGTGCGATCTGATGGATGAAGAGGAACTTGATAAGGTTCTAGATATGGGTAGCGCTTCTGAGGTTCCTCTTTCGGGGGGGAACCCTCGCCTTAACAATCTCACTCGCAGCATCTGTGAGCTCATTGATGACTACAGCCAAGTGTCTTTCCTCCCCCTAAACATTCACGAAGAGGACACGATCGACGTAATTTTGAGCGCGGCCGATCACTGCATGCAGTTTGGAGAAGACTCCGATGTAAGAATCGCTGAAGATGAAGCGTTTGAAGCCAGGGGAGATGAGTATTAGTTAGATGATAAATCAAGAACAACACAAGCGGAAAGAGTGGAAAAAGAAAAGAAAAGAAAAGAAAAGTGACTGACAAGTAGAATTAAAGCGACGTTTTGCGGCAAGTAATCCTTTCTCTTTAATTGTCCTTTCATTTTTTTCACTGTTTATTAGCTTCGGCGATGAGGTGAGATCCAGGGACGACACAGCACTTGCACCACATGCCACTGGCAAAAGTCATTGTTCCAAGGAAGTCAGCAGAGCCGTCACTGAAATTCTCTTCCTTGCTCTCATTGGCCTTGGCCTCCTCCTTCTCTTTGCCGCCGTTAGACTTGGCGATGTACTCATCTATCATTTCCTCGAGTTTGGTCAAGGGAACAGCACCGGCATTCAAAACAATTCCGTAGAAGTCGCGGATATCGAAGGCCTCCTTCTTAATCTCGTTCTCGCAACGAGTGCGCAACTCCCTGATTTTCCTCTCGCCGACCTTGTAAGCGCACGCCTGTCCTGGCCAGGTGATATAGCGCGTCACCTCGCATCCTGCATCGTGCTCCGCCATTGCGGTATTCTCCAACATAAAATTAAGAGCCTTGTCGCGACTCCAGCCGAACGCATGCATTCCCGTGTCGACGACCAGACGACACGCACGAAGCTGCTCCATAGAGAGCATTCCCATTCGATCTGCGCAAGTGTTATAGAGACCCAGCTCATCCCCGAGACTTTCACAGTGGAGACCCCACCCTTCGATATATCCTGTGTAGAAGGGGAAACGAGCGGGAGCCTCAAAGTATCGCCGATCCTCTTGAAAACGTTGGAAGGCCTGCAAATTTGCGTTCTGTGCGCGTGTTTTCGTGTTTACGTTGAGTGACCCTGCCCGTGCCCGCCCACGCTCACACCCGCAACACCTGCAACAAACCTAACACACCTGCAACACACCTAACACACACCTGCAACACACCTAACACACACCTAACACACGCAACACTCGCCCCCTTTCTTACCTCGCTCATGATAGCGGCTTGAGTGTGGTGTCCTGGAATGGCCTCGTGAAGAGTCAGCGCTTCGCACTCGAAAAGACGCCTGGTGGGGAGCTCGCTGGTGTTGGCGTAGAAAATTCCCGGTCGATCCCCAGCCCCAGCGAGGTAAAATGCGGCCGGCGCCGTCTTCGCGCTCGCCTCAGGGGTCGCGGTAATTTTGAAAGGAGTTCTGGGCAGATCCTTCGCGTGGAACAACTTGAGCATCTCAGGGGCAACTCGCCCAGCAATGTCACGGTAGTGAGCCAGCAGCGCAGGAACGCTCGATGGGGAGTATTCCTCCGCAGTTCGCAGGTACTCGTTATACTTGCCCACATCGTCAAATCCGGCATCGGCGGCAACTTTCTTCATCTCACTGTTGATCCTTGCAACTTCACTCAATCCGAGATCGTGGACCTCCTTCGGGGACATTGCAGTCGTGGTGTGGAACGAGAGGCACGTGGAATAAAAATTATCTCCATCGGGGTAGCCAACAGTTGACGCGATCTCCGTCCGCAAGTTTGGAGTGTAGTCGTTGTCGAGAAAGTCAGCGAGTTTTTGGAACGCGGGGGGAACAGTGGCGGAGATTTTGTCTGCAATTTCTCTCTTGAGATTGAGATTGAGTTGGTCATCAGTATCTTTGATTTTATCGAGGGGGGCAAGAAATGAGGCAGCTTTGTTGGTCACTATCGTTCGGACAGTGTCGCTAACTCCGGTCATGGAAACCCGAGGAGGAGTGCGCTTCTCTTTTAAGCCCTGCTTCAACAGAAGAATGACCTCATCCACTTGTTTAGGGACAGCCGAGATGAAATCAGAGAAAAATTGGTAATCAGCAGAGGTGTTCATGGGGAGATAGCCAGCGTAGAGGGGCAAATCTGTCTGTGGGCCTTCCATTCGGTTCACGCAAGAAAGAAAGGTTCTGTGCTTGAAGTTGTTCGTGTAATCATTCAGCTGGTCCAAGTAGAGTTCTGCTGTGAGTTTCAAGTCTTTTGGGAGGGAATTAAGATCATTCTTGGCAAGGAGCGACTCAAACCTTTTCTTGGCCTCAGTCACCCAGGCTAAGCGCTGATCAAAGGACTCGAGACTGCGGGGATCGAGCGCATGCGTTGAGCGGCGCTTCTCCAGCCATCCGATCGACACTGCTAGCTCAGGATCAGTGTCAATCCTCCACTGCCAGCAAGCAGCACATTCCGCCAAAATCGATCGTGCAAATGTTGTATCCATGATGTTACAAGTGTTGAACGGGCAAAAATAAAGGATCGCCAGTGCCTGGTTCTCCTGAAATTCTTGCTTTTCGTTTTCCCTGAATAATTATCGCTGTGGAGGCTGTGTTCAGTTTCCTCCTCCTTTTCCCTTCATCGTGAATTAATCGCATAAAGTCCGAATTGTTGACTTAAATAATGAGTGAGTTTGATATTTTCGGGGACGTCCCTAGCGTTGGAGGCTCAGCAATAGAAGGAGAAAAAATGGCAGAGACCCCTGCAAAGATGCCATCCCTGTCTGCAGAGGCTCAGGCTTATTTACTGAAACGGAACAAGCAGAAGCAAAAGGAGGCGAAGAAGGCTGATACATCGACAATGACAACGACAACGACGACGACAACGACAACAACGTTGCCACCCTCTATCGATACAAATTCTTACGGACCTCTGTGGATCCCCTCCTACCTTCATCCCTCTATTCTGATAATTTCTGCCATGGATATGGGAGGCAGCCGCGACGTGACAACATCATCTCCTCTGTCCCCTGGCACACTCATACTTCGTGAGAAACCTCTTCTGTTGTACCCAGACGTGATGACTGAGGATGAGAAGACAGGCAACAAGCAGCTTGATTTTTCTGTTGTATCATCTATATTCTCTCGCCCAGACACTGCCAAAATTCTAAAGGCCCTTGCTCCTCTTCACCCTCAAAGGCTGTCCGACTTGCCTGCGCGTTCAAGGACGTCCCGAATCAAATCGCTGAAATCGAATTACCAATCCGAAATTGATTTGATAGTTGCTGGAAACCACGGAATGGACGAGCCGGCAGTCCTGCGTCTATGGTTCGTTGTTAGCATGAATGGTTTCGACAGCGGGCTTTCTTTGTATTCTGCAATGCTAAATCACGCGACGAATGCAAATGCTGTTAGATATTTTGTGCCTGAGTCTGAGCCTACCACTGCCACCATCAACAACAACGACGACGACGACGAAGAAGAAGAAATTAAAACCAACATCAGCGGCGGATTTTCGGAGGTCTACATCACCCGACATGTCGCTAGAGGGGAGGGAATCCGAATAGATTACCTGTTCCCTCGCTTACAGGACCTAAAGGACCGTCGAGAATACTTCTCGGCGCAGCACTTTTTCGATCTTGCTGACTCCCACTCCGGGGATAATGTGGGACCGGGTGTGGACGAAATGGCAATCCAGAATGTGCAAAACGCTCTCATCGAGCTAGAGTCGTCAATGGGAGAGGTATCAAATGTCGTGACGTTGATGGTATCATCTAAAACGAGAGAGAATATTGAGACAGTTGTTGCAAACGCGGTCGATCTCGAAACTGCCTCGAAGTTGCTTCTGAACAAAGCAGAAGATTTTTTAAGGAACAAGGACCATTTTTTGGTCGTCAGAGCCCTGAAACTGCACTGCGACGCAGCTGAGCTATTTTTTAAGATTACCGACTTCGAGGCCAGAAAGCTTGGACAAAAAGATACTATTTACAGGCTGAAAGTGCTCGGGGGGTTTTTGGGAAGCTCTCGACGTCTTTTGCACATACAAAGGGATTATTTGGGGGAATTCCACCCTGACCTCGGGAGAATTCACAGTGACATTGCTATGGCAGTCGGGGGGCTTGTTGGGGAAGGCGTCGAAGGCATGAAGGTTTTAAAGGCTGTTTTGGGTGATGATGAAGGTAGTAGCGTCATAAAAGCCGCTAAGTATGAGAGTGATTGTCGGAATAGGTTTGAAGAGATAGACACGCTCTACAAGAGCGATGGCGGCGACGATGGAAAAGATACCAAAAAGAAGTGAATAGTGCTCGTTTCCTAAAGCGTGTAGCGTAGCTAGTTTATCGACAGTATATTATCACTCACTTTATCACTCACTTTGTTTTTTCTTCGCCTCCCTCCTTAACCATTTTCTCTCTGCCTTGAGCAACGTCCAATAATATAGCCCAATCTGCGGCCCCGTGCTAGCACTGAGGGGCCTTGTGATTGTCTCACCCGTCTTCTCTCCTGTCCCCACGATACACCTGCCCCGAGTGATCCCGAAATTGTCGGCAAGCTTCGTTCTGAATATTTGCTTCATCAGGTTTTTGGACAGATTTGGGTGGCGGAGCAAGTCTCTGGTGAGTTCTATTTCACTCTTAATATTATCGAGGTTGGTCATATCCATTTGCTCGTTGTCGATGAGTAGGTCAATTAAAATATCCTGAGGCTTCTTCCGTTTTTGTGAGGGTTTATTCCTTACGTTGATATTGGAGGTAGGGATTAGTTTTGGTGGTTGTTGTTGCATTTGTGGTTGTTGTTGTGTAGATGGCGTTGGTGACTGGGACTGGGGTTGCTTTTGTTGTTGAGACTGTGGGTCTTGTCGCGATTCAGGCTGCGGTGCGTTTGAAGGTTTGGGAGATCGCGTGACTTTCTCGAAGATCTGCTTCGTACTTCTCATTGCCAACTTGCCTAAATCGGTCTTTTGAGCATCAGCTTTCTTTTTATCCCCGCCCTTTCCCATCCCCCCGATCCAGCCCTCCAGCCATAAACTGCTCGTTCTTCCCTTTCCTCCAATCGCCCCAGTAAAACTCGACCTAGTCTTCCCCCGCGCAGTCACAGCAATGAGAGATCGGTTTCTCAATTCCAGGAGAAACCTGCTAGGCCTCTGGATGCTTGCCTTCTGTCCGTTGTTTTTGATATTGTTAGTATTGACACGACGACCGGCGTACGTAATAGTAGCCCTTTGTCTACTCCTTGTTAGCGCGACATAAGCCAACCTTCTTTCCTCGTCCACATCATTCTCTTGGTTGGGCTGGGGGAAAATTCCCTCCTCCCAGCCCGCAAGGTAAACGTCATCGAACTCGCAACCCTTAGCACGATGCATCGTGAGAATGCGAACCGGTGCCATGTCGAATCGATTCGCCCCAAACTTTTCGTTGCCTGCCTTTTTCAGAAGTGAGTGGGTGGAGTCCTTTGAATTATTGTTATTCCTGATGTCGGTGACAAAGCCCCCTAGCGAACCGCACTTGGACGCCATCTCACAGAGCTCCGATAGAGATGCTTTTTCTTTCCTTTGGCCGTCACTCAGTAGTTGAGCTTCGCCCAGGCAAGACGAGAGAAGCTGTATACGCGCGGACTCGGTATTTAGGTAACCCTTGGAGGTGAGGATCCTGTTCCACTTCTTGATGAATTTGATCGTGGATTTTGCGGCGACGGCAGTTTCCTTTTCGGATTTGTCGTCGGCTGCTGTCCTGTTTATTTTTGCAATAGTTTTATCAAAAAGAGATTGAGCGTTGGGGATGTTGGTGCTGCTGACGCTCTCGCTGTCGCCATCGGCATCGGCGTAGAGGTCCTCAAGAAAGCCGCCCATCTGCTCATAGATTCTCGCGAAGTCAACATCGTCAATAAACTCCCCATCAACACATCCGCCGAGCACATTAAGACCGATGCGTATCTCTTCCCGGTTGATGAGGTCGTTGTTCTCGTCGGAAGCACGGCTGTCGCGGCGCTTTAGCGGATTCCAGAAGTTGCGCTCGCCCTCGAACTTGCTCCTCCAGTTCGTCTGCCCGTCAACAAAAAACGGGACTCTGACGTCCGCCAGTCCTTCCGCCAAGTCTCGGATCTGGTCTGTAGAGCGTACAAGGATCGCTACTTCGCTCGTGTCGAAATACTTTCTTCTCTCATAATTCCCGCATTCCTCGGCCCTTCTCTTCCTCTCCTTGAACTTTTTGATGATTTGCGAGGCGATCCAACGTCCCTCCTCACCGGAATCCCACAAACCCCTGACAACGACCCTTTCAGCCTCTTCCTCGTGACCATCAATCACGCCGCCGTTGAGTAGCTTGCTGGCTTTTTCCGCCGGGGAAGTCTCAAATGCCTTAATTTTTGAGATGGGCGAGTTTTTTTCTTCTCGGGCGTTGGTGCTTCCGAAGCTATCTCTTTTTTTTATTAAGCTGCTCGCCGCAGTAAGGATAGTACGCGGGAGCCTGTAGCTTGTGCCAAAGGGCAATATCACCCCCTGGGGGAAATCGTGAAGAAACATACCAATGTTCTCTTTGGGGTTGGCACCCCTCCAGCCGTAGATGGACTGATCAGTGTCCCCCGCAGCGAACAACTTGGGCACATCCGTGATCGCGGTGGAAGTAATGGAATTATGGGTGTGATGACCGTTGATAAGAAGCTTCAGAAGCCTATGCTGAGACCTGCTCACGTCCTGAAACTCATCCACGACGCATTGCTTCAGCCTGCCCCTCATCGAGTTGAGCACATTCTCGTTGTTCATTAATAAGGAAACGGCAGTGGGGATGAGGTCACCCGCGTCGATTGCGTTAAGAGATAGAAGCTTTTTCTCGTAAAGGGGGGAAATATTGGCGGAGGCAAGGGCTGCTGATTTCGGAACGATTGGTACAATGCAATCGCTGTCCGCCTCACAACTCGCCTCCTTCCAAAAAGAAATCGTTTTTTGGACGTTGTATACCAATGAACCGATCCCTGGTAGATCCGCCAGGGCGGACTTGACGGATTTTGACGCTGAGGGGGACGAAGAGTCAGACAATGTCAGAGATGTAACAATCTCCTTCAGAATTTCTCTCTGCTCGCTGCTGGTGATTATGCGGCGGTTCTTTTGAGTTTCACTGCCATACTTTCGAATGATGCTATTGCTGAAACTATGAAACGTGCCGGCCCACATGTTATCCTTGAAATCTTGCTCGGTGGTTGCAACATCATCGAAGTACCCAAGGCGCTTGAGCATCCTCACAGAAGAGGACCGAATCGAGTCAGCATCTTTCTTTGTGAAGCTGAGGATGACTACTTCTTCTGGTTTTACATCAAAATTGCTCACAACATAGGCAGTTCTAGCCGCCAACACGCGAGACTTGCCAGTGCCCGGACCGGCATTGAGGAGCACCGCAGGGGCCAAGGTAGTAATGGACGAAGATTGTTCAGGGTCTGGGAGGCTGGTTGGAGGGAGGGAATTAGCTTGGGATTGCGCCTCCAAATTTGACTGCGACTGTGACTGCATAGCCAGCCTATTCGCAAATTCAGAAAATCTGGTTGCTGTCAGCGCGGTTGCGGGAATTCTATGGGTCAAATGAACGGTTGGAGAGGAAATTGTAAATGGGGAACTTTCGGGGAGCAGCAGGAGGATCAATGCGATCGATAGTGCGATTTGCGACCACGGTAGGGACAGGGTCATAGATTTCACAAAGGATTGGTGCATAATCGACGACCGAAAATGGCGGGGTGATCTCACTGGGCCCATCAACCTTGGACGCAGATAAATGGTACCGATCAAATTGAGGTGATTTATCGAATCGATTTCATTCTTCCATAAGCGTGAAAGATGGAAATTATCTTTCTATGGTACAGGCGAACCGTTATCACTTATAGAGCTCTGTGTGGACTTTTTTATGTGCCTTTCCAAATTTGGTTGTTCTTTTTTTGAGGTATCTAATATCTTTAAGGGTGCGTGTGAGATAAAGAAAAGAAAAAAGGTCGTTTTTGTCGTCACTCGTCTCACCTTATATGTAGCAGATACTTTTTATGATGAAGAGCCTCCTCTTCCTCGCTTCCCTGTTCCTCCTGTCAACTCACCTTGCTGAATCTAACTTCGCCCCGGAGAGGGGAAGGCTAGCTCCTGAAGGTGTGGCGACAAATAGTTTAATGAAAAAGATGACTATCCAAAGCCTAGTAGACCGTGCCCGGACAAAATTTAGTGCAGAGGGCTTTGTTTTCAACCTGGAAGTGGATTACTTTGACTATTCTGCCTGGGCAAGTCCAGACCTCACCTCTGTTAGGGGTTTGAAGGCCCCGAGGGATATCGATGAATCTATCCTTATACACACTCCTTACGATATGATTATAACCACGGAGAAGATTCTCGACACGTCTACTGAAGCTGGATTGGACGTTGAACTGGCAGTCAAAGTTAGGAAGTTGGCAGAGTCAGGAGAGGGGGGGACACTACCTGTCGGTTTTGGTGAGCACGCTGTTTTCACGTGGTGGCTTGCGAGGGAAGGAGAGAGAGTGAGGAAAACTTTGATGAAAGATGGATGGTCTCTTGACGACCTGACGTTTTTGCAGCTTTATATCCTTGACCTTCAACAAAACCTCATTCCCTCAATATACACAACTCCTGTGTTCCTGGACTCCTCCTCTCTTGACCTCATCTTTCCCACCGACCCAGAAACGTGTCTTTCGGCCGAAACAAAGTATAACGACGCCAAAACTAATGCGGAAGCAGGACGTGAAATCTCTTATCTAAGACAGGCAGCTCGGATCGGTTACGATGCTTTGGAAAACTCATTACGCGGACAGAAGATCACATGGGAGACTTATCTGTGGAGTTGGATGGTTGTGGATAGCCGTTTTTGGGAGTTGGATGTTGATGCACCCCCTCTTACACACAAGCTATTTTATGCCGACGAAGTCGACAACGATATCATGTTCCACATGGCTCCCATTCATGACCTAGTGAATTTCGGCGACGAGACGAACATTGCCTATTATGAATATTCCAATGTTACGAACTCTTTGCCCTCTGTGAAATTAGAAAAGAGAGGCTTCACGCTATATGCCGAGGAATTGAGGAGAAAGGGCGACGAGGTCTACTTCTATTATCAGGACAATTGCCGGGAGTACTTCGAGGTCCACTACGGCTTCAGCGATATTGTAATCAACAGCAAAAATTGTTCTTGGGACTTCCAAAATAATTGAACTATGCGAAAGTAGATACATTTGGGTTTTTGTTTGCGTTTTCGGGAAAAAACAAAAGACCTCGACCATTACTTTTTCTTATTAACGAAACTGCTGACAAAAATCACTGGCATGAAACTACTGTATATTTATCGGGGGGGAAGCAAATACATCAATACCTCCGTTCACGCTGTAAGTCCCTCATAACTTTATTCTGGTACTCGCTCGTACCTCCGCGACATTCATACTTGCAAATCTGACTTGCCTTGAACTGCATGACCCCGGCATCCCTTTTTGCAATTTTTAATGATGAATCATACTTCTTGAGCCTCTCCCTCTCCTCTTCGGAATCAAGAGAAGCGTACATTTCCTTCTTGCTTTTGAACGGTCCCCGCTTACAGAGCTTGCTCGCTATTGTTGGAAATAGACCCGGAAGCGTTGAGTATTCCCTTGCAACGGCATTGTTAACGTCGATAGTAACGGCGAGAGTTACTGAGGGGAACAGTGCCCCGGAGGTAATTGAGGCAAGAGCCGGGAGGAAGAAAGAAGAGGCAAAGTTTCGACGATCTGGTAAATGTGAGACCGTAGGAAAATTCCATTTACGCGAGTCTCCAGTTACATATGTTGTCCTGTCGTAGTTTGAACCGTAGTCAACGTATAGTTCTTCGCCTGAATCAATTTCCCTGGAAGACAAAAACTCAACTCTATTTTCCTTTTCACAAACAGAGATCCGAACGTTGCAATCACTTCCAAGGGGGGGCTCGTTGATCAAACATATTGTCGTCGGCGATTTTGAGACAGTCTCGCGGTTTGAGAATGGCAGGAACGGCACCACCTCCGAAACCTTGCCTACAACTTTCCACAGCGTCTCAGAGAATGGCAAGAAAGAGGCCACGTTTCCAGCAGGAACATATTCCTTGAGGTAGCCGTTGTCGTCAGTTGGATCAAGCAGGACATTGGAGTCCTCAAAAATCCAGACATATTGCCCGGGAGAGGACGATAAATTCTTCTTCTTCACAATAAAAACATCTTTCAGGACAACATTTCCCGGGTAACATCCCAGCAATTTGTCTGAGGGGATTTTCTCGCTTGCAAATAGTCCGTTTCCGGCATTTGGAATCAAAGAAATTCGCTTTGAAAGGGAAGGGAGAGGAGTGTGACTAGGAGGTATGCTGCCGAGGAGAGAACAAGTAGAGTAAGCAATGAAGGTCGCAATCGTCGCCTCGAGTACCAACATTCTCCTGGGCGGTCACAGAGACCTTATAAAAAATTTCGTAATTAATTCTCTTCGTGTTGAGCAGCAACCCAGGCCGATTTTGGACACTTAGAGAATGACCACAAATGACCACCAGATTAACTCCATTTCCATTGCCTTTTCTCAACGCTGCTCCAAATGTCATCAAATTCACCCCCTCGACAAAATAATTCGGTGTGTAATTAATTCTTAAGAGCTCTATCGCAACAGTCTCTCAGATTTTTCATTAAACGGTCGTCAGGACGCATCCAATTATGCTCACTGATAGCTACAGCGACCTTTAATACTCGTCGTAACTCTCCCACCTTTGGGCGAGATACCAAGCGATGGATGGGCCTTCAACAGACGCAATCGCTTCACTGTTGTCGAAACAGCGCCTGGGTAACCGGTTCTTTGCGCCTGATCCCAGCGAAGTGGAGATCGAACGCCTTCCATTTTCTGGCTGCATAAAAAAGCAAATGGGTACCCACACTGTGCTTTGCCTTCCAGATTACCCTCCCCGTCGAGATGTAGCTCCAGAGACTTGTGTTCATCGATTTGTTTCAGTGCTGGATAATAGTCATATTCGTGCAACACTTGAGAGTATCTGGAGACTGAGACTGAAGGATACCACTGCAAGTGTCAGCATCAGTAATGTCGGGGGGTACCATTCAGCAGAGGAGTCAATTTTTTCGGTTTCAGACGGAAAATTTTTCTCTGGGACAGACGAATCATTCCTGTCCGTGGACGTTCAGCGAATCCTGGCAGATACTCTTGCGTCATTCAGAAGGGAAGACAAATACGGAAATATGGAACCACGACGCAAAGAAGAAAATATCACTGAAGCCTCTGAATCACCTTCTCTGTCTGGCCATCTTCTCCTCCGCACACAAAAAGCTCCCTTTAAGCACTCGTTTTACTATCTCCCCATCCCACCAACTAGTAACTCCCTCGTGATTTTTCCGGGATATCAGCCTCATGCGGTAGTCGGCTCTTCTTGTAATGGCAGAGTCAGCGTTGCCATGAATGTGAATTTCCAAGACGATGCAAATTTCTCTGTCACCGCTTGGTGCAATATAAACAATGAGAACGACTATAATGTTTTGCATGATCACGATGAACATGACTTTGCTGTTGTTTTGTACCTGTAAAATAATCTCGGCTCATCTTATTTTTTGGTAGTACTAATGGCAAAGCAGCTAAACACAGGAACACTTTGCATCCTCTTCCTCCTCCGCCTATTTTTTTATTGTCCCCACAGCTTCGCGCAATTCGACCAGCTCCGCGCAATCGACTCCGATGTCTTCTTCCTCGATGAAGTCGTCGTTTTCTTCCTCGATAACATGGGTACGAACTCTAAATTCTCGTCCACCAAAGTTCTCGAATTCGTCTATCGATTCTTTACTCTCTTCTGGAGTGATGCTTTTCTTCTTTTCGCGAAACAATTTCGTTAATTGTCCTATCCTTTCCGCCTGCAGACTCTCAGCTTTTCTCTTGTCCATTTCGTAGACCGCACTACTTTCATCCGTTGCGATATATCGCTCCAGGTGTAACTTCACTATCCTCTGCTTCGCCACCAGTCTCATGACAGCGGGTAAGTCAGGGAAATGCTCACATGTTTTCTCGAAGTCTGCTCCGCTTAATAAGTAGGCTTCTACAGCGATGCTCTCTGCGTTATACAGGCAAGGCTGAAACTTAATGGTGTTCTTGAACAAGAAAGGGAGCTCGCCGATGTAACTCCCCTCGCTGTGCATACCAAATGTTTTACCCAATTTTTTCACTTCCACCTTTCCCTTGCGTATAAAATAGAGGGCGTCGGCCACGGAGTTTTCATATATAATTGTTTGGCCCTCCAAAAAAAGGCATTCTCTCAGCGATTGTGCGAGAAAGTGACACAGATTGTCTGGGAAGAAACTATTCGCAAAGACAGGGTTCTTGTTCAGCATAAATTTAACTGCTGACAACGCTAGCTCCTTGCGCAAATACGGAGATAAATTATCTAGTACTTTGTCTTCGTCGTACATCTTGACGCTGGAGGACTTGACAAGTTCTCCCTCTTCAATATACTGCATCCGCTCGCCATGTCGCTGGCTCCACCTCATTGAGAGATAACTTTTCACCTTCTTGCGTAACTCTGATGGCACTTGCCGGTGAGCAAAATAAGCGTTCGCCTCGTTCATGTAGGTCTGGAAATTTGCCGACGTGCTATCAAGTGACAATAACACTGCGGTTATGGAACCCACTATGCAAGCAAACAAACTCGCACCTATTGACATTGAGAAGATTGTAGCCCAAACTTCCTCCGTGGTGCTTGGTGGGTAAACTCCATAGCCTATACACAACATGTGGCTCAACCCCATGAATAAGCTCCACGTATATTGTTCACTCACAGTGTCCATAGCGTGCTCAGCTTGCATCAGAGTAATCCACGTCTCGTCAGTTGTGTTCAAGCTCGACACCAAAAATAGCAAGCAGGCGTTCCAATGCGCAAACAGTAGAAGCAGGAAAATTAGCTTCAATACACGCAGATAACCACTGTGGATTTTATCTGTAAATCTCCTACTGTAGCGAAAGATTCGTGGAAGCCGGAACAACCTTCACGATCAGTGAAGAGAAGAGAAGAGAGGAGAAGAGAAGAGAAGAGAAGAGAAGAGAAGAGAAGAGAAGAGAAGAGAAGAGAAGAGAAGAGAAGAGAAGAGAAGA
>ERZ651776.2742-NODE-2742-length-18537-cov-27.713543_pt1 | contig 18537 bp, 26 predicted proteins | sample MGYA00514761_ERZ651776 | MGnify/ENA metagenome assembly ERZ651776 | reverse complement strand
CTTAAAGTATATTAAATGGACGCAATTCTTAAAAATAGAGTGGTTGGTGAAAAAGACGCCGTTATGTTCGACATAGACGATACTCTTATTTTTACGAATGGTAATGCGAATGTTCCTATTATTAAGTTATTACATTATGCTAAATATTTAGGCTATAAAATTATCATTATTACAGCTCGCCCAGCAATGAAATGGAATGTAGAATTTACGCAGTATCAGCTTAAACAGTATGGTATACCATATGATCAACTTGTGTTAACACCAGCGCATAATAAAGGTAATATTAAACGTGAATCGGGTTTAAATTATGTTTTATCTGTTGGTGATATGGATACTGATTTAACAGATACACAATATGCCATGAAAATTATGATTTCCACCTAGAATTACAATTATGACACGTAACAAATACAGTCATAGGTTCATCAGCACTGCGTGTTTGCATTTGGTAAAAAGTCGTCTTATATGATTTACACCGATTACATCTAAACATACCCTTATATTCGGGATCGTTAATCATATTCGTAACCCAGTCCTTTTTCATATTCTGTCTAATATTTTCTTCTAATAATTTTGAATATGGTCCACCTGGCCATAAACCCTGATGAGATAATTCTAGAACACTTTTTGGTTTTAATTCACCGTTTAAAATACGTTCTTTGAGTGTTGGTGAATGTATTAAATTATGTTTAATTTTGAGAAACGTATGTTTATATCTGTTTACGAAGAACCGATTCTCGGCTGCTGGTACATCACCAAGTTCATTGGTTTTACGTATAGTAGAATTATACGTAGACTTTTCTAAATTTATACATATTGTATCTTCCTTCGGTAAGCCTAGGAGCTCAGCATATTTTTCAAGTGTATATTGCCTAGATAACATTTTTAATACGTTTGAATTTAGGCTCTACTTAAGTGTGGCATTTTAACTTTTTTACAATTACCAAAAGATTCAGGCGAACACTTATTGAATGGATCGGATGTAGTGAGAGGCTTGTTACGTGTCTCCTTCCATTTAGTATCTAATACTAGGTTTGTGTATAACTCAGACTCCCTGAGTATAAAGAATACAATAACGAGGGCAATTAATGATAAGATAACTTTGTTCATTTATTAAAAGCAACTTTTTTATTTGTACATCCTAGGAATGACAATTGCAATTTTAGTAAATGAGGGAAAAAATGATATACACGAAATAGATTTAGATATTTCACCTGAAAAAAATGAAATTTATAAAATTTTACGAGGTAAAGCCACATTTCTAGGGCAGTGGCCTGAAAAATCAGTAGTTATAGTCACATGTGAATCGTCTATTTTCGAATTATCTATGAATTTAAATAGACTCCCTAGACCGTTTACAAACATGACTGTTATGGGTAAGATTTTACTTGTACGAATGGACGAAGAGTCTGAACCACAAGATTTTACCATCAAGGAATATCACCAGATGACAAAAGAGACACACCCTAGGACGAGATCATCTGCACACTTAATCAGTCGTCCTTTGAGTAGGAATATAAGCTACTCCTCGGAAGACAGCTTGAGTAAACTTCATGCAGAGTTGAAAATGTGATTCCGCCCATTCCATTGGGTTTGTCATTTTAATACCGTACGGGTTATCGTTAACAATTTTCATGAAATCTACACTACCATATTTTTCTTGATTGCTTGCTTTTGACATGGATACATCTATTTCTTGTAACCACTCTACATCTTCTTTTTTTGTAGGATCGAATTGTTTAACAAAAGACATTTATATTATATATTCATACACCCTTTAACCTCGTATCCAAACGCGATTTATAATATCTATCATCTGCTTCACCTTCTATTTTTTGTCCAGACATATTTATTCTTAATAAATCTTCTTTATAATCGAAATTATGACAATAAAAATAAGATATACCTGTTCCGGCCGACATTTCATCGAGTTGACTTTTAACCTTTTCTTCTAAATAAACGTATTTCTTTACTTCCTCGGGTGATCGTTTTTTTGCGAGTATATCAGCATTTATACGTGCGATGGGTTCCTGTAGATTCATATCGGGCCAAACGCCATATGCGGAGCGATACCCAGTTATATAATCTATACACTTACGCGCGGTTTTCCTTTCACTGAAACATATTATACGTGGTGTACCATCCGGATCTATTATAGTTGTATATCCACCTCTTATAATACCTATAAAATGAAACTGCATCTTATAATAAAAAGAGAAAAATCTTTATACCTCATCCATAGACTTAGTTGGTTCTGGCGTTTTTTCAAGTGACTTTGTTAACATGTTTCGAGATATATCCATATTTTTCTTGTGCATTTTTAATCCCAATTTTTCACCGTTCGTTTCACTCGTCTGCGATAACCAACGTTTTAATAAACCTTCTCTATTTTCCATAACACGGGATGCAATATTTGTTTTACCATTTTCATACAGAGCCTCAATAAACGCATCACCAGAACTTGGATTATGTTCATTGGAAAAATCACATAACCAATTGAATTCACTTTTCATAGGTGACATATCCATTTCATATACCTGTCCCAACGTATATTGTGTAGATCTAAACGTAAAATATTTTATAAGTACAGTATCGACATCGTCAAACGTTTGTTCGGAATAATCACTCCCAGATGAACATTTTATTTGTCTTTTTACATTTCGTGTTTTTACAGGTTTAAAAGTACACGGTATTCTAATACTTTGTAGTATCATATTATTATATTAGTAGAAAAAAAACCTTAAGTTAATTTATACAGATGAACTTCCCCAAAACTCCCGGACAATGCGAATATTTGAGGGTTATACAGGGGACAAAACCTATTATAATCGCAACAGGTCCAGCGGGTTCGGGTAAAACAATGTTTGGGTGTCAGGTTGCCGCGGAAAAATTAGTAAATAAGGAATGTCAACGTCTCATACTCACAAGACCGATAGTTGCGGCAGATGAAGATATGGGGTATTTACCAGGTGAAATGGAACGTAAAATGGAACCATGGACACGACCAATGATGGACGTTTTCGAAAATTACCTTACACGGAACCAACTTGAAAAACACGTTAGAATAGAACCATTAGGGTTTATGAGAGGTAGAACATTTAATGAATCTTTTATTATTGCAGACGAAATGCAAAATAGTACACCTAATCAAATGAAGATGCTTTTAACACGTCTCGGTGATAATTCAAAAATGATCGTCATGGGTGACCTGAAACAAAGTGATCTAGGTCCTAGAAACGGTCTGGCTGATCTCGTTAAACGAATAAAGGGATTGGATTTAAAATATATCGAACATGTCATCATGGACGATGAAGACATCTTACGACACCCCGCGGTTGCTGAGATACTGAAACTATATTAATGTTTTTTCATTTCGTTTATCCGGTTTTTAACATCTGAAACCTTTTGTTTATACTGAAATAACTCTTCTTTATAAATATCTGACCATTCTTTCATCTGTTTGAGTATATTTTTATTACGATAGTACCACGATATTACATCTTTACTTACCTTATCACATGCTGAATATTCACTTAATATATATTTGTCATCATCGGTAGACATGTGTATTTTGTGAAATTCTAATATGTTTTCGAGTTGCGCCATGTTATTAACATTATCAGCATTAAGCGCATCGATACATTCCAATTCTTCTTCAAGCATATAGATTATTCGGATATTATTTTTTATAAGTAGTTACAACTTCTCTATATCTATTATAACCGTCCATAGGTATAAAACTTTCGTCTTCGATAATATTTTTAACATTTTCATACCCAATATATTCTTTTTTCATATCAATAGTTAAATCGTGAACATTTCTATCTTGATAAACAGTAGATGGTCCAAAAACAACATTAAAACCCTTCTTCTGTAATATATAGGAACCAAAAATGTCATCCATTCTACCAACTTTATCAAACATATAATAATGTTCAAGTGCCCTTTTAGATAAAATTGTATTTTGACTGTTAAAAGGTGTTAAATTTGTTGTAGTATACCACGAATTATTAAATTTGCATTCTGGTGAATAAATCATTCTACATATTGCATCTATATCAGGATCACCATCCCATAGATTAGCTTGAACATCAAACTTTTCAAAAAACTTTTTAGTTTGTGTTACTTCATTTTTTTTATGAACATGTTGAAGTGGAAACCCCCTGTGCCACAGATGATTATAATTTGTTACACTCAATGGATCAAAAAAATTAAACTTTGTGGAAAATACATCAATTTCTTGTGGTTTGAAAAATTCACCCCAATTATCATATGGTATGTTATCATCATCAACAGTTGCAATATAGTCGTAACCATTTTTCAATGCATACAAGAAACCCATGTTTCTTCTTTGAATAGATTTCCATCCTATTATATCAGAAAGTGTTTTATCCAATTTCTCTTGATCTTCTGGATGTAAATAATTATAATTTTTATACTCTTCATGAGGAGTTTTAGTATCTCCAACTACTAAAAAATCCCAATCGTTTAGTTTTGCAAATTTTTTTGTTGCTTCGGTTGGTTCATTAATAGTGGTAGTTATTATAATTTTCCGCGACATATATTAAAGAAATAACGCAAATCTTTAATATATGATTTCTGTTATTTTATGTGGTAGAAACGATAATTACGGAGGTCATTTAATAGAAAGATTTTCATATAGTATAAACGCTTTCCTAGAAGTTTTTGACGAAGTAATTTATGTAGATTGGAATACTGATACAGATAAAAAAATATTAATAGATGAAATTGAAATAAAAGATAAGAGTAAATTAAAAGTTATCGAAATAAGACCATGTAAAGTTAAAGAATTGTTAAACGATGATAAAAATAACCAAAAAATGTGCGAAGTTTTAGCAAGGAATATAGGAATAAGAAGATCTTCTGGTGATATAATAGTAAGTAGTAATATTGATATACTCCCACAAAAAAGAGATTATTTAGAATTATTAACTAAAAAGTTAAAAATAGGTGATATGATAACTTTATCCAGAAATAATATAGAACTCGATGACATAAAAAAATATTTTAAACCAAATAACATTGATTTAGAATCTTTACCAATTATTTTTGGAATAGAACCCATTTCAAAAACAATAATGAGTCCTTACGTTTCAATTAATAAAGAAATTATAGAAAAATATCCCACAAATTATATTTATCAACTGGCCAGTGTAGTAGGTGGTTGTGGCGATTTTCAAATAGCTCATAAAGAAACGTGGTATAAAATAAGAGGTTTTGAAGAAAATATGACTAAACGTCTATATAATGATACATATACACAATATAAAGTTATAATGTCAGGTGGTAACGTTACTGGTTACAACTTTCCACCTATATATCATTTAAATCACGAGAGAGACGAAAGAGTACATCTACTTAATGATATGAAAACAGATAAAAAAACAAATAATTCTGAAAATTGGGGATTTATAAATGATAAAAGTATACAATTTAAAGAATAAATAATTTTTTAAACAAAATGTTTGGTAAAGTTCAGGGTCGTTTCTTCTTAGAACAGGATTTAGGTATTACTGGCGATAGTGAACAGAATACATTTACACTGTCAGAACTTATAGAAACATATCCACATTGGGAAAATATAGTTAACCAATTACGAAAAATATATAAAAATATAAATCTATGTACAATGTTTGAAACTAATGATGTTCATCCAGAAATTATAGAAAAAATGAAACTTTTTGATAAAGTTATAGTACCTTATGACTATCTCAAAAATATACTAACAAAATATGGTATTAAATGTGAGGCGTTAAATAAATGGACATCTTCGTTCATTCGTTCTAAACCTAAAGTACTATATAAAAAACCAGACCCAAGCAAACTTATATTTTTATACAATGGGACAAACGATGTTCGAAAAAACGTCACATCACTTACAAAGTTTTTTGCAAATATACTTGAAAATACAGAACATATACTTATTGTTAAAACAAATAAACCTGATAATTTAACTATAACAAAAAATATACACGTTATAACTGAACGTCTTTCCAATGAAAAATTAGCTTCACTTTTTAATTTATGTGATTATTGTGTAACGTTTACAAGAGGTGAAGGTGTAGGTTTATTACATCTCGAAGCTAAATATTTTAACAAACCTATAATTAGTCATGAACAGGGTGTATTTAAACAACTCAATGTAGACATAATACCATTACCTTCTAATGAAATTGATATAGATTACACACACATTCCAGATTTTCTAAAAAAAGTGTTTTATGGTAAATGGTGGGAAATAAACTATAATGAATCTATTAAAATTATAAATAACATATTAAAGAAATAATTAAATTTATACATATGCAAACGTATAATAACATAGCTTTACTCAGTAATGTTGGTAAAATGAAAATACATAAAATGGATATTCCGACACCAAAAGAAGGTGAATTACTTATACGTATAACAGATGCTGGTATATGTGGTTCAGATTTGCATTATTTTAGAAATGGTGGTCTCGGGAGTTTTAAAACAGAACTCCCAATGTATATGGGACATGAACCTTCTGGTATAGTCGTAAATCCGAATAACATACCTGGTTTTTCTATAGGTGATCGCGTTGCGATTGAACCAGGGTGTCCATGTCTAGATTCAAAATGGTCTTTACGTGGAAAACACAATCTTTGTGATAAAGGTACATTTATGGGTACAAATAAAACGCCCGGTTGTTTTGCAAATTTTGTATGTGTAAATAAAATACAAGTATTCAAAGTTCCAGATTCAGTGGATTTGTCACTTGCATGTGTATGTGAACCATTAGCAGTTGCTCTTCACACATATAAATTGTGTAGTACAAAAATTATAGAATTGATAGATGGTAATGTTGTAATATACGGAGCCGGATCTATAGGTTTATGTCATTTAATCATACTTAAATCACAAGGTATAAAAAATATTTTTATCGTCGATGATATAAAATTCCGTCGGGATATTGCTATATCATTAGGTGCTAAACATGCATTTTTATGGAAAGATTCTGTAAATAAAATAAAAGAATTAACAAATAACCAAGGATGTGAACTTGTTATTGATTGTGCAGGTACATTAGAAAGTTTTAATTCGTGTGTAAATATAAGTTCTATAAATGGCACCGTTGCATTAGTTGGTATACCAGAAGTCGATTTTTTAAATTTTAACCCTCATAAAGCACGCACAAAAGAAATTTCAATTATAAACGTAAGAAGATCTAATCAGTGTTTAGAAACGTGTTTAAAATTATTAGACGAAAATAAATATATCGCAGAAAGTTGTAAAAAAATAATAACACACAAAATTCCATTAAAAAATATACAAGAAGCATTTGAAATTGCATCAGAATACAAAGATTGTATTAAAATTGTAATAAAACCAGAAATATTAACAATTGATATAAAAAAAATAGGTTTTCTCGGAATAAGCAAATACGGTTTAGAGTATTTAAAACATCTTGTTAATGATGAAAATTTTGAAGTAGTTTATGCAACATCCAAAGTCAAAAAGAGAGGACATTCAGATTTATTAGAAAATGAATTACAAAATATATGTAATGATAACAATATACCATTTTTGGGTAATATTAATGTAAATAATCATGTTGATAAGTTATCTTCATATAATGCAGATGTAGTAATTTTAGGAGGGTACGACGGTATAATAAAAGACGATTTTTTATGTAAAGGTTCAAAATACGGTGTTATAAATACACATTTTGGTTTAATTCCTAAAAATAGAGGATGTAATCCTTCAATGTGGGGAATTTTAGAAAATCAAACCCAAGGTTTTACAACGTATTTTTGTAATAATAAAATAGATTCACCCGAACCTAACTCTATAATAGATATATTTGAAATTAATACAGAAGAAGAACGTAATACATCTGAAGAAGTTTATAATATATTATGTGAAAACGCTATTAATCGTTTTCCTTTAGTATTAAACGCATTAAAAACGGGTAATTATGATATGTCTAAAATAAATTTATTAAAAGAAGTAAATAAATATGAAAATTCTAAATATCATACCAAGGGGCAACCTAATGAATCATATATTTCGTGGTTTTGGAGATGTATTTTTATTCAGAGATTTTCAGATTCTCAAGTTTTTAATCCTTATCCAACTATAAGAACAAATGTAGATGAAAATGAAATATGGTTTAAAGTTGAAAAAGTGGTAACATTAGATGATATGGATATTATTGACGTAGAATTATTTAATAATTCAAAAATTGGTCAAGTTATTTATCAAAATAAAAATAAAATTATTACACGTGCTATAGATGGATTTGTACATTGCATTTTAGAAAAGAGTGATTGTATTTTATTAAACAAAATATTAGAATCTAAAGGTGATAAAGGTATTCATGGTATACCTAAATTATTTTCTAAATTGCAATTACCCGTTGAAAAAATAAATAAAAATATACCAATATTTGATTTAAAATTTGATGATGATATGGTAAATACTTTTTGTGAAAAAAGTAGAGATATTCTTACTTCCGGGAGACCATTAAGTAACAGTAAATATGTTCATGAATTTGAAGAAAAATTTAGCAAACTTATAAACGCTCCTTATACTATAGCAGTAAATTCAGGTACTATAGCATTAGAAATAGCATTGAGATCAATAAATGTATCTAAAAAAATTGTAATAACACCAAGTAATACATTTTTTGCAACACAAAATGCTGTGAAAAATTCTGGTGGAATTGTAAAGTTTGTAGATATAGAAGATGAATATCTTCAAATATGTCCAATTGAATTGGAAAAAATTCTTTCTAATCATAAAAAAGATGAAATATCAGCTGTAATAATAGTACATATTGGTGGTATAATATCACCTAACTTTGCAATAATAAGAAATATATGTAAAAAATACAATGTCAGGCTTATTGAAGACGCTGCACATGCACATCTTTCACACTCACATGGAGAATATGCTGGTAGTATAGGAGACATCGCAGCATTTTCATTTTTTCCTACAAAAGTCATGACAGCCGGAGAAGCTGGTATGATAACAACTCATTCAAAAGAATTATACGATATTATGTGTAGTATAAAAGAATTTGGTAAACAGATACATAATGGTAACCCATCTAGACTTGTTCAAATCAGAGAGGATGGAGGAGTAAATGGTAAAATATCAGAACTTACAGGTTTACTTGGTTCACTTGAATGTGAACGCGTATATAATAGAATAAAAAAACGTAATGTTCTTATTGATATATACTCGGAAAAACTTGATAAAAAATGGTTTAAAGTAGTAAAACAAAGTGATGGTTTATGTTCATACTATAAATGTATAGTTATATTGTTAAATTCAGCCAGAGAAAAAAGAGAAGAGCTACGAGAATTTGTTAAGAAAAAGAATATTAATTTTACAGGTGAAGTATATTTTAAAGGTGTTCACGAAATGCCTGCATATTCTAATGAAAAATATAATCTTCCGGTAACAGAATATATGTGTAAAAACCATGTATGTCCACCATTGTATCCAGAATTAACAATAGAAGATATCGAATATATTTGCAATGTTATGAACAGTTTTTTAGAAAAAAATATTAAAAAATAACACAGTTACATGGCTAAAAATTCGTATACTTTATCATTTACAATTACGACATTATATTAAAGATTATAATATCTTTCTTTAATATAATGAAACTATCTTACGCTATTTGTGTATGTAACGAATCCCGTGATTTATTTTCACTCGTATCTTTCTTATTAAAAGTTAAGGACGAAGAAGATGAAATTAATATTTTAATAGATACATTACACGTCACTGATAATGTTAAAAATATTATAAAGTATTTTGGAAATAAAATAGTTACATGTGAAAGAGATTTTGATGGTAATTTTGCGGAACATAGAAACTTTCATTTAACAAAGTGTTCGGGTGATTATATATTTATCATAGATCCAGATGAAATGCCAAAAGAAAATCTTATTATAAACCTTAAAAAAATGATACACGATTCTGGAGCCGAATTGATAATGGTACCAAGAATAAATATTCACCCGGGATTTACACAAGAATGGCTTAAAAAATGTAATTTTAGAACAAATGAACTTGACTGGATAAATTGGCCGGATTATATATGTAGAGTATTCAAAAATACACCGCAAATTAAATATGGTAACGAATTACACGAAAACATAATAGGGACTGATAAAAGAGTTTTATTAAACGCAGACCCTAGTGTAGCAGTTTGGCATATTAAATCTATAGAGAAACAAGATAATAGATGGCACGCTAATGGTCATTTCATATCTCCTGAAGGTGATAGTCTATATGACACTTTAATGTAAAATCAATTTCATCTATAGTCATATAAGGAAAAAGTGGTAAACTCACACATTTTTTACAAAAAAATTTTGCATTTATGCAAATGGTACCTCCAGTATACTGTTTAAAACATTCCAATTCAGGTAATGATATTGGGTAATGTATTCCAGTTTGAATACCATTTTCATTCATGTATTTTATATAATCATCCCTATCATCCTGTAAAGTATAATAAACGTGATATACATCTTTACCTATATCACTTCTCTTAGGAAAATTATACTTTGAATTATATATTTCACCTATACGAATTCTATCATTCGTCCATTCATCTAAATACTTAAGCTTTTCTTTTAAAAACAAACCCTGAATACCATCCATTCTACTATTTATACCATCGGTTTTATGATTATACCTATTATCTCCTTGTGCCCCCAAACTCGTATATTGTTTCATTTTAATCGATAATATTTCGTTGTTTGTAATACAAACACCTGCATCACCCAATGCACCCAAGTTTTTACCTGGATACATTGAAAAACACCCTATATTTCCCATAGTACCAACATGTTTTCCATTAATAACAGCACCATGTGCTTGTGCACAGTCCTCGATTATAGGAATATTAAGATCTAATAATTTAGAAACATCCACACATTGTCCATATAAATGTACAGGTATAACACAATCTACATTTTTTACAGATTCAACTAACATAAGACCAGTTTCTTTATCAACATCTATAAAAACAGGTATATGTCCTGCATTAACAACCGCCATCGCTGTGGCAGCATATGTTATAGCTGGTACAGCTATTTTTGATTTAGGTTTAAGTTCCAATGATTTTATAGCAATATAAAGTGCATCTGTACCACTATTACATGATACACAATACGTAGAACCAGTGTATTTTGAAAATTCTTCTGCAAAATTAGTATCACCTACAAAAGAACATTTATCTAAAATTTGATCTAAAATTTCATGAAATTTATTTTTAAGAGGTTCGTGTATCCTTTTTAAATCATTAAAAGGAACTTTCATTATTAAAGATTAAACATTTATATTCTTTAATAATGAAATTAGTTGTAATCGGTTTAGGATATTTTGGAAATATAATAAAAAGTAAACTTGAAAAAAAATCTAATGTCGAAATTATTACCGTAGATCCGTATAACATAAATGCAGATTATAAATCATTAGACGAAATAAATTTTACGGATGGTAAATGGTTTGTCACATCACCCGCAAGTACACATCATAGTATACTCATTGAGCTTTTTAATAAAGGTGTTAAAGATATATGGGTGGAAAAACCTATATGTCCTACATTACATGAAACGTTAGATATATTTTCTAAAAAACCCGACGATGTATTTTTATATTGTGACTTCACATGGCTTCAACATAATTCTATAAAAACACTTGGTGAAAATAAGGATATTAAACATATTGAAATGAAATGGTTAAATGACGGTTCCATGATACCAAGTGACGTAACTATAGTATCAGATTTAGCTATACATCCTATATCAATTTTGACATTTTTATTAATGAAATCCCTAGATATCATAAAAGATATATATATCATTTATGCAACGGATACTTCCGTTCTTATAAATGGAACAAGTCAAAATAACACGACGTTTAATATTGAAGTTAGTAATTCGTCTTTAAAAAAATATCGTAATATAAGTTTATATTGTAAAGATGTTGTCTATAGATGGTCATCAAAAGATGAATTTTTTATAGAAAATATAGGTAATATAGAAAAAACGGATGCAATTGAAGAAAATATAAAACATTTTATAAACAGGAATACTATAGGTTATCCATTAGATATTGCTAGAAGCCTTGAATCTGTCAATAAACAATTTTGCGTTATGAATAATTAATTCTTTCTCGATATTTGATAAATCGGAACGTTCTATACCTATATCATTTACTTTTATAGGTTTCGCGGGTACACCACCCCATGTTATACCCGATGGAGTTTCACCTTTAAAAAAACTTCCGGCACCAATTATACAACATTTCCCTATTTTAGAGTGTTGGTGTATAGAGGCATTCATACCTATACACGAATAGTCATTTATAGTAACAAAACCAGCTATACTACATCCAGGGTTTAACTGTACATTATTTCCTATACGACAGTCGTGTCCAACAAAACATCTATTCATTAAATAACAGTTACTCCCTATATACGTTTCATGTTCAGTTGGTTTATTTATAATAACTAACTCACGTATCTTTGTATTTTCACCTATATTAACAATACCATTTGGATTAGAAGACTTACCATTCCAATCTGGTTCAGTTATCATCTAATGATTAAATATATACATTTCTTTAATTAAAGAAATGTATATATAATTTATATAATGACATCTATAACAATTTTACATCATTTAGGATTAGGTGATCAAATAATGCTGAATGGTATGGTTAGACACTTTACAGAAAATGAAAATGTAAATGTAAATATTTTTGTAAAACAAAATCACGAAAAATCGGTCGAATTTATGTACAAAGACATACGTGATAGAGTAAATATCATACCACTTGATAATGTAAATCCCTCATATATACGTTCTAAAATACCAGAAGGAAGTATAGTACTTCCATTAGCAACATATGGTATGAATGATGCAACATGGAATGTATATACCAGTGCCACCAACTGGGCACATGGTGTATATCTACAGGCAAAAGTAAATCCGCTATACATGTATACAAAATTTAAGGTTATAAGAAACAATTCTATACAAATTACACCACCATCAAAAGATTATATATTCGTACACGATGATCATGAAAGAAATCTACATATAAATATCAATTCCGATAAATTTATATATAGACCAGATTCTAAACTCGTTAATAATCATTTCTTTCAATGCGATAATTTTAACATTTTCAATTATATACATATAATTGAAAATGCAAATGAAGTTCATTGTATGGACAGTTCATATGCTTGGATGATAGAAATTATGAAATTGGGAAATAAATCTAAAAATTTTCTACACGTTTCTATAAAAGGTTATTACAAAGACGATATAGTTAAGACTGTATATAACGATCAATTATGGACATTTATTTAGTATTCTTTTTCTTCAATTATTTCAGAATTAGTTTCATCATTTATCAAACGTTTAATACGACACCTTTCGTCATTAAAAGTGAAAATTTCTCTCGCACAATTTATGAACGATTCGTCAAAAATGTTATTTTTATCAAGATCTCTTATAATATCTTCACACTCCCATAATTTTTCATTCACTCGTTTCAAATCCTTTTTATGTTTCGTTTCAAATTCATATCTACGAAGAATATTTAATTCTTTATCAACATTTTTTAATTTATTAAAATCTTGTATTCTTTCTGATTTTATTTCAAGTATAGTTATTTTATCTATAATCTCACCATTTGATACATCGATTAACATTATTATTATGTAATAAAATAAAATCTTTAATAGTTATTAATTATAAATATAAACACTATCAGGTCTTTTTTCAACATTAGTATATCCCAGGTTTCTTAAAAATTTATCAGATTCACTATTTTCAATATTATGTATCTCTATAAATATCACAGGTTTATATTTTTTTATTATATTAATAGAACCTTTTAAGACTTTTAATTCGGCACCTTCAACATCAATCTTTATAATAGATGGTATACCTGTATAAATATCGTCTAATTTGTGTGCATCTGATGCTACACACATAGTTTGATCATGATCAGTATATAAATTCGGGTACATAGACGTACCACCATAATTAACTTTATTCCAAATGGTTTTTTTAGGTATAAATAATTCAATTTTTTCGTTTATATCGGATAAAGCGTATGGATATATTTTAACTTTATTTTTCAGCTTATTAGATATAACATTCATATCTACAATTTTATAATATACCGGTTCAAATGAATGAACATCTCCATATTCAGAAAATATTAATGTATGTGTTCCTATATTTGAACCTATATCTAATATATCAGTACCAGGTTTATATTTTTTTTTAATATCTTCACGTATCCATTCTTCCCATAATTTACCACGTTTTAATTCACTACTAACAAATTCATCATCTTCTATAAAATATACGTTATAATCATTAACGTAAACATTTGAAACATTTAAATTCATATTATATTATATTAATAATTTACCATCTTTAAACTATTTATCCCATTTAGTATTAACATACCAGTCATCTTCATTTTCTTCCTTTTTAACGCAAATATATCCTTTCATATGTAAAAGCGCTTGAATCATATTACGTTTTGGTTGTTCAAAATTATGTTCACATGTTATTAATTTAAATGAATATTTATGAAATGGGAATGTACGTAAAACTTCAAATTCAGCACCTTCTATATCAATATTAAGATATTCAATATTTTTAGGGGCGTCATGTTCATCTAATATAGATTCAAGTGTTCTTGTTTTAAACTTATGTTTTTCAATTGTAGTGTTCATGTACATGTGGTTTTTGTGTATACCGAGTGTATCCGAAATACCAGATAATGCGGGTGAATCTTTTGAATAATCAAAGGTTAATTCTAAATCAGGGAACGAATATACGCACGCTTTTACAACTTTACCAGTTCTTTTTTCAAAATTACATGGAAATGGATCTATACATATACCTTTCCATCCACGATCATCAAGCTCTTTTGTATTACTAATATCTTCCCCGTCGTGACATCCTAGATCCACATAAAATCCAGTTTCTGGATTGTTTTTCAGTACCCATTTATCAGCACCAAATTGACTCATTATTATTATTAAATTATGAATATGTTCCTTAAGTTTATTTTTTATTTATTATATACAACATTCGTATATACAATTTTATAATATACCGGTTAAAATTAGTATAAAATAATATACTTAAAGGATATTTAATAGCTTTAAATATATGATTGCTTTAATTACAGGTATTACCGGTCAAGATGGTTCATATTTAGCTGAATTTTTACTTGAAAAAGGGTACGAAGTTCATGGTATAGAAAGACGTTCATCTTATACCGAATCTCGTATTAATACAATTATAGAACCTAAATACAGAAACCATGAAAATTTACATATGCATTATGGTGACATGACAGACTTACCCGCACTTACCGATACAATAAAATCTGTTCAACCACATGAGATTTATAATCTCGCTGCACAATCACATGTAGGTTTATCGTTTAAAATGCCTGTGTATACATCAGAAGTCGATGGTATAGGTGTTTTGAAAATTCTAGAAGCTATACGATTATCAGGGCAAATTAAAACGTGTAAACTGTACCAAGCTTCTACATCGGAACTGTTTGGTAAAGTTCTCGAAGTACCACAAAATGAAAATACACCTTTCTACCCAAGATCACCGTACGGTGTTTCAAAACTCATGGGTTACTGGTCTATAGTCAACTATAGGGAAATATACGGTATGTACGCGTGTAACGGTATAATGTTTAACCATGAATCACCGAGACGAGGTGAAAACTTCGTCACACGTAAAATTACACTCGGTGCCGCTAACATAAGTTTGGGTAAACAAGAGTGTTTATACCTAGGAAACTTAAATGCGACACGTGATTGGGGACACGCACGAGATTACGTTGAGTGTATGTGGAAAATCCTACAACAAGACGAACCAGAAGATTACGTCATAGCAACAGGTGAAACTACATCTGTACGCGATTTTGTACGTATAGCATTTAAACACGTCGATATTGATTTGAAGTTCGAAGGTGAAGGTGTAGATGAAGTTGGTATAGACACCAGGACAGGTAAAGTCGTCGTTCGAGTAAACCCGGAATTTTTTAGACCAACGGAAGTTGATAAATTACTCGGTGACCCATCAAAAGCTATACAAAAATTAAATTGGAACCCAAGATCTACATCACTCGAAGATATGATAAAAGAAATGGTATCAAAGGATTTAAAATAACATATATGTATAGTAAATCATTACCATGAAAGCAGTTATGGCAGCAAAAAAAGCGGCACAAAAAGCAAAAGCTTTAAAAGCCAGGGGGGCAGCAGTAGCAGCAAAGGGTCAGGCTCTCGCAGATAAAGGTCAGGCGGCACTTGAGAAAGGTCAGGCATTTGCAGCAAAAGGTCAGGCGGTTGTAGCACAAGGTCAAGCTGCATTGTTACCAATGACCGAAGAAGTTATGACTCTTAATATACCCGCACCAGTACAGCCCAGAATTAATCAGGTACCCCAACCTATATTATCTCAACCAATAATAAAATCTGAACCTACTATAAATATGTCAGAAACAACTCTCGTCAGAGATCCAGAACTCGTTTCGGTTGTTAATAAATTGAAAACCGGTAAAATCGAAACCGAAATTGGATACCCTCAAGTGGGGTTGACAATTCTACTCGGTATATTCTTTGTTGCTGTTACCGCTCTCGGTATTGATAAGTATAACAAATGTGTAGGTATCCAAGGTAGCAAAAAGTATCAAAACCTTAAATCGTTCATGAGTCATACCATGGCCATTGCCATAACAATTCCAGTGATCCTTCTACTCCAAAAATTTGTAACTAATGAAGGTGGTGTTTTTACAATCATATATGCGATTATGGGTCTTACTGCATCTGCCATTGCCATGAATATCATGGGTCAGCCCGAATGCGAAGATACAGTTAAGAAAAGCGATAAAAATTTTGCGATTGTGTCCATTATCGGTTGGATAATTTTGTTACTCGCTGGGTCCTTTTTCACGTTTAAAAAATATCCTAAGTTAGGAGAAGTCTTCAAGAAGAAAAATATTTAATATGGAAATACACGAATCTATATATTTAATGATTATGCTCTTGGCCCACGTGTTGCGTGGGGCAGGAACATTTACGTTCGAAGAAAAAATGAATATGATTAAGTTTGTATCGTATATTGTTAAAAATACGAATGTACCACTCTTAAACACCCAAAATACCAGCGGTTGCCAATCCCGTGAATGCAACCATAGCACCTCGTCCTACATTTCGCATAGCGAATAACTCAAACTCCTCCTCTGTTAATGTCGTAAAAGCACTCGTTACCGAATACGTTGCTAACAGAGTACATCCAAGACCTATCAATGAAAATGGTGGGTATGACATTTGTTCGACAACATTTAAACCCGTAAGACCCCAGTTTGTAAGTCCCAATACAGACCCATACATCGCCGCCCGTCCATTTACAACTTCAATATATGGGAAATTTGGTCCCGGTGGTGGAGGTCCTTCACTCCCATTAGATGCATTTGTCGTTGGTCGTTTTCGTCTTCTATTTTTTGGTGGAACTGTACCGAATTGTAGTTTATGTATAATTGTTTTCATTCTTCCTTTTTAACGGTTTTTTCCTTTAATAGTCTTTGTAAAATGTATAACCCCAAAAACAAACCCGCTGACGAATATATAGCCGAAAAGTTTGAACCTTTTCTATATTGGTAAATAGTCCAGAGTGTACTGGCAACAATACCGGATACAACGTATTCTGTGCTATAATATGAAATATCTTTAGTATTTATTAATTTATTTGTGAGTATACCCATTTGTCCCATACCGATAAGTACGGCAACGAATGCAATTTTATCGTTTGTATCCATATTATAGTTATTAAAGAAATTAATTCTTATAGATATATAAAATGTCCCAAACTCCCGAAAAGATTGTTATGAACTACGATTCTAAATCGAAACAGTCCAAGAACGTTGCACTGGAAATGAAGAAAATCGTTGAACGGTACCGAGGTAAACGCGTTACCAAGGAAAATGTATGCGTTTTAGTTTCTACACTCATGCTCCAAGCCCAAAACCTCAAAACTATTTCTGGTCCTGATAAGAAAGAACTCGTCACGGACTTGATCTTTTCCATTATTGAACAAATTGATGAAGGTGATGTCGATACCGAATTCGAAACGCTACTCAAGGCTATGGTTCCAGGTATGATTGATAGTTTTGCCATTATGTTAAAAACAAGTGCGGGGTGTAAAAAGTTGTTTGGATGTTTCAAATAATTAACATAACATAAAGTTTCTTCTCGTATAAGTAATAATGAAGTTTCCAAATTTAGAAACCATGGTTATGTATGGTGTATATACAATCAGAGACCTTATTTTGTATTCACAAAACAAACTCGTTAAACGCAATGTTACTATTTTGAATGAGTGTGATCACTGTTCCTTCGTTTTTTCCGGACCCACGTGTACTAACTGTAACGATATTAAAAATAATTCGCTCGTATAATCAAAT
>ERZ651776.2738-NODE-2738-length-18556-cov-77.203745_pt1 | contig 18556 bp, 16 predicted proteins | sample MGYA00514761_ERZ651776 | MGnify/ENA metagenome assembly ERZ651776 | reverse complement strand
TGGGTGTGTTTGAAGGATTTTAGTTATTAATAATCAATAAATTCAAATCAATTCTTATATTTGCCCAGCATTTATTTTAAAAATGTACCAAAGAGTAACTTGATTGCATGAACATAATTCTTAAATCTGCAAAAGTTATAAATGTCGAAAGTGAACACAACGGCAGTAAGCAAGATATTTTAATTTCCGAAGGTAAAATAAAGAAAATTGGTAGTTTGATTACTGACAAAAATGCCAAAATTATAAATATTAAAAATCTACATGTTTCCACAGGTTGGTTTGACAGTAGTGTTTCGTTTGGAGAGCCTGGTTATGAGGAAAGAGAAACTCTTTTAAATGGTGCTGATGTTGCTTCAAAAAGTGGGTTTACAGATCTTATTCTAAATTCTTGTACAAAACCTGTTCTTGATAATCAAACTGATATTTTATTTATTAAATCAAAATCATCAAATTCCTCTTGTAATATTCATCCCTTAGGAGCACTGACTATTTCTAGTAAATCTAAAGATTTAGCTGAATTATACGATATGAAAAATTCTGGTGCAGTTGGATTCTATGATTTTAAAAAACCAGTCTTAAATTCTAATTTACTAAAAACTGCACTTTTATACTCTCAATCATTTGATTCTGTTATAATGTCATTTCCTCAAGACAACTCAATCGCAAAAGGGGGTATTGTTAACGAAAGTAGTATTAGTGTTAATTACGGAATTAAAGGTATTCCTAATTTTGCTGAAGAGATTCAGGTAGCTAGAGATTTACACATTCTAGAATATACTGGAGGTAAATTACACATACCCACTATTTCTACAAAAAAATCATTGGAATTAATTAATAAAGCAAAATCTAAGGGTTTAAACGTTACTTGTAGTGTTGCTATGCACAATTTAATTTTTAATGATAAAAAATTAAAAGATTTTGATACTAGATTTAAAGTTCTTCCTCCACTCAGAGAAGAAAAAGACAGATTAGCATTAATCAAAGGTTTAAAATCTGGTTTAATTGACATGGTAACAAGCGACCATCTTCCAATTGATTTAGAAAATAAGAAAACAGATATTGAAAATGCTAAGTATGGTACAATTGGACTAGAATCTTTATTTGGATCACTATTATCATTGTTCGATTTAAATCAAACTATTGAAATTTTAACACGTGGACGTGATATATTCAATATTAAAAAACCAACATTTGAAATTGGTAGTAAAGCATCACTAGCTTTATTTACTACTAACGAATATGAATTTTCTAAAACTGATATTTTATCTAAATCAAAAAACAGTGCTTTTTTAGGGATGAAAATGAAAGGCAAACCTATTGGAGTTATAAATGGAAATAAGATTTCGATTAATGAATAATAAACTACCTTTTTATCATTTAGTTCGTAAATCAAACTTAGAAAACATCCCATCCCCAGTGCTAATTATGGTCCATGGCTACGGAAGCAATGAAAAAGATTTATTTTCATTTTCAAGAGCAATTCCAGAGCATATAACAATAATATCTTTAAGAGGGGATATAGAAATACAAAATAATGGTTATGCTTGGTATAATATTTCTTTAGATTTTAGTGGAAACAAATCATATGATATTAAAAAAGCTCATGAATCAAGAGATAAAATTGTGAAATGTATTGATCAATGCAAAAAAATGTACAACATTGATAATAAAAACATAACACTAATGGGTTTTAGCCAAGGATCAATGTTGGTCAATGCGGTTGCATTATCATTTCCTGAAAAAGTTAATAATATAATTTCATTAAGTGGAGCATTTGATCCTAACATAATAGAAATATCGGAAATTAAATCACTAAAAAAGTTGTCTTTTTATGTTTCACACGGAACGCAAGATGAAATACTTCCTTTTGAACTTTCTAAACAAAGTTTAAAAATATTGGATCAAAATGATGTTAATTACATTTTTGAAGAATATCCAATAGGTCATGGAGTATCTCCTGATAATTTTAAATCCATGTTAAAATGGATGAATGAAAAAATTAATTCACCTCTATAACAAGTCCATCATAAGATAAGTGAACATTTTCTGGTAAATCCTTTTCTACATCATCATGAAAACCTAGCATATGACTTATATGAGTTAAAAAAGTTTTTTTTGGATTAATTATTTTTATCAAATCTAAAGCTTCTGTAAGGTTTAAATGTGAAAAATGGGGTTCAATTCTAATTGCATTTAATACTAAAACATCTAAGTTTTTAAGTTTTTCAATTTCATTATCCTCAATTGTCTTTAAGTCAGTAATATATGCAAAATCATTAAATCGATATCCATAAACTTGTAGATCTGCATGCAAATATGAAATAGGAATAACCTTAGATTTATTTAAGTTTATAGGAGAGTTCGAATCTATATGATTTGGAATAACAGATGGAGCTCCAGGGTATTTATTATCCTTTTTAAATATATAATTAAATCGAATTGAAAGATTCTCTAAAACTCTTTTATGTCCATAAATTGGCAATGCTCCATTTCTAAAACAAAAAGGACGTATATCATCTAATCCAGCAGTATGATCTGCATGTTCATGGGTGAATAGAATTCCATCAATCTTTTTACAATTACTATTTATCATTTGTTGACGAAAGTCCGGACCGCAATCAATAACATATGTATAATTATCAAAATCAATTTTAATTGAGGATCTAAGACGTTTGTCTTTTGTGTTTTGACTTAAGCACACTGGATGATTACTTCCAATTAAAGGAATTCCTGTTGACGTACCAGTACCAAGAAACGTAATTTTCAAAACATTTTTTTATAAAAATATATTTTTTAGTTGATAAACTTTTTAACTTAGCAGAATATATTTTTAAAAATATGTCAATTTCTCTTAAAGGTGATAAACCTTTTGAAAATATCCCTTCAATTAAAGCTAAGGCTTTAAGAATAAATTTAAACGAGCACATTTATGGAACATTCGCTGAAATAGGTGCTGGGCAAGAAGTAGCAAGACACTTTTTTAGATCTGGTGGCGCTTCAGGAACTATTGCCAAAACAATGAGTGCTTATGACAAAGCATTTAGTGACGCAATTTATGGCGAAGAACCTGACAATAAATATGTTTCTGAGTCAAGATTAAAAAAAATGTTGTCTCACGAAGTAAATTTACTAGAATCTAGGATGGACAGAAAAGAACATCCTGATAAAATGTTCTTTACTTATGCAAATACTGTAGCTACTATTGATTTTGCTAAAAAATATCGTGGTCATGGTTGGATGGGGATTAAATTTCAAACAGATTCTTCTGAAGAGTATAGTGAAATATTAATTCACGTAAGGTTCAATTTGTTTGAAGCTAGAGCTCAACAAGAGGCTTTAGGCTTAATGGGATTGAATCTTATATATGGTGCATATTACAAACATAATGAACCTAGGAAATTACTTAAATACTTATATGATCACATAGATCCTGGTGCGATAGAAATTGATACTATTAATTTCTCAGGCCCTTTATTTAAAGATGTTGATAATAGAGTAATGAGTTTGGAATTAGTGAAAAATGGCATGACAGAAGCAGTTATGTTTGGACCTGATGGAAATAACATATTACCAGCTAGAGTATTATATAAAAAAAATATTTTAGCTATTAGAGGAAGTTTTAGGCCTGTTACCAAAGTGAATGAAGATATGTTTGACAAGTCAATAGAAATAATGTCTCATGAAGAAGATTATGATGAAAAAAAACATCTTACTGTATTTGAAATAACTCTTTCTAACTTAAAAACATCAAACGGAGATGTAAATGAACTCGACTTTATTCATAGAGCAACACTTTTATGTTCTCTTGGTTTGACTGTAATGATCACTAATTTTAAAGAATATTACAAGTTAGCAGAATATTTTTCAAATTACACTCACGAAAAAATTGTTCTAACAATGGGTGTAAACAATTTAGTAGAAATTTTTGATGAGAAATATTATAGTCATCTTAGTGGTGGAATATTAGAAGCTTTCGGAAAACTTTTCTATAAAAATTTAAGAATTTTTCTTTACCCAATGAAAGTCAATGGTAATATAATTAATAGTAATAACCTTCATGTAGCACCAAGAATGAAAAACCTTTACAAGTTTTTTAAATTTAACAACAAGGTTATTGATATTTTTGGGTTCGATAATGCTTTATTAGATATATACTCTCAAAAAGTTTTAGAAATGATCAAAAACAACGAAGAAGGATGGGAAAAAATGATTCCAAAAAAAGTAACCAAACTAATTAAAGACAAAAATCTTTTTGGTTATAAAAATCTATAGGTCAAGTATTTGGCTTGTATGATCTTTTGTTTTAACCTTTTCTATAACGTTAGTAATTACACCTTGTTTATTCAAAACAAATGTTGTTCTTAATATACCTTCGTATTCTTTTCCCATAAATTTTTTAAAACCCCATACTCCAAAACTATCAATTAATATTTTTTCAGTATCAGCAAGTAATGGATATGGAAAACCAAATTTATTTGAAAAAGAAGATTGATGCTTAACCTGATCTGCACTAACTCCATAAATTGAATAGCCAGCATCGGTTAACCTATTATAATTTTCAGATAAATTACAAGCTTGGGCCGTACAACCTGGCGTATTAGCTCTTGGATAAAAAAACAATACTATATTTTTTCCAATAAAATCATCTTGTGTTATCATATTTCCTTTATCATCTTGACAAGAAAAAGCTGGTAAATTATCTCCAATTTTTAACATATATAATAAATTTATAATTTTTTAAATTTACATAATTATTATGAACAAATCTGAAAAAATTAATTACATAATTGATACACTTGAACTTCTTTTTCCAAAGGTTCCTGTTCCACTAAATCATAAAGATCCTTACACTCTTTTGATAGCAGTATTATTATCTGCCCAGAGCACTGATATTGGAGTAAATAAGATTACACCTATTTTGTTTGCCAAAGCAGATAATCCATACGATATGGTTAAACTTAGTATTGATGAAATTAGACAAATCATTAGACCCGTAGGTCTTTCTCCAATGAAATCTAAAGGAATTCATGGATTATCTCAAATATTGATTAAAAAACATAATGGAGAAGTTCCAGCCAACTTTGAGGACTTAGAAGAATTACCTGCAGTTGGTCATAAAACGGCTGGCGTAGTATTAGCACAAGCATTTAATATACCTACATTTCCTGTTGACACGCATATACATCGACTTATGTACAGATGGGGAATGTCTAATGGAAAGAACGTAAAGACTACTGAAAAAGATGCAAAAAGACTTTTTCCCAAAGATTTATGGAATAAACTTCATTTACAAATTATTTGGTACGGAAGGAAATTTTCACCTGCTAGAGGGTGGAATTTAAATAATGATCCAATAACCAAAAAAATTGGAAGAAAATCAGTTATTAATTCTTTAAAAAATTAAAATATTTAAAGTGTTTATAGATTATATTTATAAATTATTTTAAAATTTGAAACATCAAAAGTTAAATCCTGGATTTATTAAAATTAGAGGAGCTAAAATGCATAATCTAAAAAATATAGATTTAGATATTCCTAAAAATCAATTAATTGTAATTACTGGACTTTCCGGATCTGGAAAGTCAAGTTTAGCTTTTGATACACTTTATGCAGAGGGTCAAAGAAGATACATAGAAAGCTTATCATCTTATGCTAGACAATTTTTAGGAAAACTAAACAAACCTCTTGTTGATAGTATTACGGGAATTTCACCAGCCATTGCAATTGAGCAAAAAGTGAATAATTCAAATCCACGATCAACAGTAGGAACATCATCTGAAATTTATGATTATTTAAAGTTATTATTCGCTAGAATTGGAAAAACTTACTCACCAATCTCAAACTTAGAGGTTAAAAAAGATTCTATTAGTTCTGTAATAAAAAAAATAAAAGAGTTTAGTGTTGGAGACAAGTTTATAATAATGTCTCAAAAAAACATAGATAAACTATCCGAAAGCAAACAATCTATAAACTTAATTAAAGAACAAGGGTTTGCAAGAATTAAAATAAATAATCAAATAAAAAGAATTGAAGAATTAGACAGTTTAGACACTAAAAGTTTCTATTTAGTTGTTGACAGATCTGTTTATCAAGAGAATAATGATTATTTAAACAGGTTGTCTGATTCGATTGAATTAGCTTTTTATGAAGGAAAAGGTAAAATTACAATTGAGAATTTAAATCTTAAAAAAGAATTTCATTTCAATAATAATTTTGAAAAAGACGATATAAAATTTAACGAACCTTCTCAACACTTATTTAGCTTTAATAATCCTTTGGGAGCATGCTCTACATGTGGAGGGTATGGAGATATTGTAGGCATAGATCCTGAACTAGTAGTTCCAAACACAGGGTTATCTATTTATGAAAATGCAATTGCACCATGGAGAGGTGAAAAGTTAAAAAAATATAAAAATGAATTAATAAAAAATGCTTCATATTTTAAATTTCCAATACATAAACCGTATTACAAACTTTCAAATGAACAAAAAAAGTTAGTATGGGAAGGGAATGAGTATTTCAAGGGAATAAATTATTTTTTCAATAAACTTGAATCAAAAATATATAAGATTCAAAACAGAGTTATGCTTTCAAGATACAGAGGAAAAACTACATGTTCAGATTGCAATGGGAATAGATTAAAAAAAGAATCTTCATTTGTTAAAATAAATAATAAATCAATTACTGAATTAGTTCATATGCCAATTAGCTCGGTTATTAATTTTTTTAATAACCTTAAACTTAACAAGTATGAAAATAAATTGGCTAAAAGAGTATTAAAAGAAATCAATAGTCGACTTAAATTCATAAACAATGTTGGGCTTGGATACTTAACATTAAACAGAAGATCCAGTACACTTTCTGGAGGAGAATCTCAAAGAATTAATTTAGCAACATCTTTAGGAAGTTCATTAGTTAGTTCACTTTATGTGCTTGATGAACCTAGTATTGGTCTTCATCCAAGAGATACTGAAAAATTGATTGAAATTTTGAAAGAATTAACTAATCTTGGAAATACAGTTATTGTTGTAGAACATGATGAAGATATTATAAGATGTGCTGATCATGTAATAGATATTGGTCCAAAAGCTGGTTCTAATGGAGGTTTAGTTGTAGCTCAAGGAACAATCAAAGAAGTATTAAAATCTAATAGCTTAACATCAAAATATTTAAATAATCAAGAAGAAATAATAAAACCAGAAAAACCAAGATATAGCTCAGGAAACATTATAATTAAAGGTGCTAGAGAAAATAATCTTAAAAATATTAATGTAGAGTTTCCATTAAATAATTTGACAGTAGTAACTGGAGTTTCTGGAAGTGGAAAAACCACATTAGTTAAAAAAATTCTATACCCTGCCCTATTAAAAGAAAAGGGAATATTTAAGATAAAACCTGGTCAGTTTGATAGTATAAGTGGAGATATTTCAAAAATTGATGAAATTGAATTCATTGATCAAAATCCAATAGGAACTTCTTCTAGATCTAATCCAGTTACATATTTAAAGATATATGATGATATTCGAAATTTGTATTCATCTTTAAAATTATCTAAACTAAATAATTATAAAGCAAAACATTTTTCTTTTAATGTTGATGGAGGAAGATGTGATAACTGCAAAGGAGAAGGGAATGTTAAGATAGAAATGCAATTCATGGCAGATGTTAGTTTAGTATGTGAAAACTGTAAAGGCAAAAGATTTAAAAATGAAATTTTAAAAGTAAAATATCATAAAAAAACAATTGATGATATACTAACAATGACTGTTGATGAGGCTATAAATTTCTTTTCAGTTCATGAAAATAAAAAAATAAGTAGTAAACTCAAACCATTACAAGATGTTGGAATGGGTTATGTCCAGCTTGGACAATCTTCATCTACTTTATCAGGAGGAGAAGCTCAAAGAATAAAATTAGCGACCTTTTTATTAAAAGGAAATAAAGGTAAAAAAACATTATTCATTTTTGATGAACCAACAACAGGATTACATTTTCATGATATAAAAAAACTACTTAATTCTTTCAACTCTCTTATAGATAATGGCCACTCAATTGTTGTTGTTGAACACAATCTAGATCTTATAAAATGTTCGGATAATATCATTGACTTAGGTCCAGACGGAGGCGAAAACGGAGGTGATTTAATTTTTAATGGAACACCAAGTAATCTTGTATTAGAAAAAAAATCAAGATTAAAAAAATATTTAGAATTAAAATTTTAAACTCAATAAGTTTTTTAGTTTTTGAGAAATCCCAAGAATATAAATCAAAACAACGTACATAATTAAAATACCAATAGACCTTATTATAATTTCAACCAAAGGATTAAAACCTGTTTCTATAAAATAGTTTGTCAAGTAAACAACAGAAATTGCAAATAATATTTTTATAGAATTTAGATTGTAAGGTTGAATCTTAATTTTAAATGATATATATAAAATTTTTAATAAAGTAAAGACTAATAAAACTACAAAAGTTGAAATTGCTGCACCATTAATTCCATATAAGTCAATTAGGTAATCATTAAGAAAATAAACTGATACTGCCATTGATATTGAAAACGGAAGAGTAATTCTGTAAAAAGTAGATGTAGCTAGTATTGCTGGACCACATCCAAAACTCATTTGAATCAATTTAGCTGAGGAAATAATAAGAACAACTAGAGAAGCATTAGAATAAAATTGATTATTCAATAGAAGATAAAAAGAATCAATATTTAGATTGATTAGTAGAAAAAATAATCCGCTAACAAGTAACAAGTTTTCAGAACTATTTTTATAAAGATTCTTTAATTCAAAATAATTTTCTTCATTCAAAGCTTTAGCAACTAATGGATTTAAAATTTGGAACATTGCTCTTCCTGGTATTTCTACGACAGTTGCAATAAAAACTGCTACTGCATAATAAGCCGTTTGGCTAATTGCCTCTTTCTGAGGAATCATATACTTATCAATATCTATTAAAAAACTAGCAGCAGATCCAGCTAATAAAATATAGAAAGAATATGAAAGAATCTCCTTATAATTTTCAGGAACTTTAATTGAAAATTCTGGCGTATACAAGTAAAATGAATATATTATCATCAAGACCAATCTCAAATAATACAATCCTGTTAACCACCAAACAAAATTTTCTTTACTTAATACATTTACAGAAACTAATATTAATAAGAAAAGAACTGAAATACGTGGGTATATTTCTTTTAAAACATTTCCAAAAATTGATTTAAACTGAACCCTTGACCAAGAATAAAAAACTTCAAAATATGAAGTTGCAAATGAAACTAGAAAAATTACCCATATATAAGATTCTATTATTGGATTTTCAACTGATAAAAACTGAGAGATTAAATCATGAAATTGAACGATTAAAAAAGTAATGGGAATAATAAAAAAAAGAGGTAAAAAAATGACACTGGACAAAAATTGGTCTTTCTCTTTTTTATCATTAAAAGAACTGAAAAACTTTATTATTGTATGTTGAGCTCCAAATGACATTAGAGGTTGTAGTAAGTTTGATGTGGCTAACAAAAAGACTACTAATCCATAATAATTATCTTTAAGAAACTCAGGATAAAAATATAAAGTATTTACACCACCTATTAATATTGCAATAGAAATTGTTAAAATATTCCATGATGTTTGTTTAAAAACTATTCCCACTAATCGATTGTTTTTTTAATAACAGTTAGTAACTCAGAACTTAGATTTGAAAATTTATATTTTTCAATTCCAATTGATTTTACAGAATAACTACCATTTTTAAAATTAGTATACAGTTCTAAAATATGATTTTTTAATTCAATTTCATTTGAAAATTCAAATACATTTCCAGATTTAGTTTCATTAATAATGTTTGAAGTATCACTGTTTTTGGATGAAAACGCTACAATAGGAATTTCATATGACAAATAATGAAAAAACTTACCTGGTATTAAATTACCTCCACTTGGCTGATTAACGTCACATAAAATAAATACTTTTCCAAATGATAATTTTTTCTCTAAGTCATCTTTATTCATATAACTTTTAAACACCAATTGTTCTTTTAGTTTTTTAAGATATTTATTTTGATGTATGGACTTATCAAAGTTTCCTATTAGACTTAATTTAAAGTCTTTTTTAAATGATTTATTTGTCATTGAAATTTCGGCAAGAACTTTCCATAACATTTTTGGGTTTTGAGATGATTTCATAACACCAGAGTATATAATCTCAAAACCTGTGGATTCAATTGTCTTTTTGAAAGTATCAAATCCATTAGTTATCAAATGTGTATTTGGATTAATTTTAGAATATGTTGTTTTTAAAGAAGGGGATGTTACTAATACCGAATCAGCTGTTTTTAGACATTTCTTCTCCCAATCAAAATGCTTTTTTCTAATATTACTAAACATTGGCATTTTTTTGAATTGAAAAAAATCTGACCAAGGATCTCTATAATCAGAAATCCATTTAATATTATTTTTTAATTTCAATTTATAACCAATTATATTTAAGCTAAAAGGAGGTGAAGTAGTAATAACACAATTTATATTATTTTTATTTATACAAGAAGATGCTGATTTGACTACATCATTTATCCAAAACATTCTTGAGTCAGGAAAAAAAAAATTAGATCTTATAAATAATTTAATATAGTTTAGAAGTCCTCTATTTTCTATATTATCTGAATTATTTGTTTTTGATTTAAAAAACTTAGCAGGTTCAAATACTGGAACCTTTAAAATTTTAATTAAAGGATTAAGTTCGTTAATTAAACTATTATCTAATATTGGATAATTTGCAAATTCAGGTGAAAGTACTGTAACATCACAACCCATATCTACCAAATAATTTGACAAATTCAGCCAACGTTGAACACCAGAACCACCAGATGGAGGCCAGTAATAAGTAATAATTAATATTTTTTTATCAACCATACATTTTTATAATTTCAGTCGAAACAATATCATTATTCAAGAACTTATTAATCGCATTTTTTGCATTTGAACTGTAAGTGTTGAATTTATTCTTATCACCATATAAATAAAGAACTTTTTCGGTAAATTGTTTAATATTTCCAGAATTAAACAACTCCCCTACTTCATATTTATCTATAATTTCTTTCTGAGCAACAACATTACTACAAATCATTGGACAACCAAATGACATATATTGAAATATTTTATTAGCATATGTTGTATCGTGATGAATATTTGATTCTAAAGGAGATATACCAATATTACAAACGGAAAGATAGGATTGAAAAGTCTTTTCATGTTTCCATCCCTCAAAAGATATAAATTTCTGTACATTATTAATTTTGGACAAATGTTTTAATTCATTATCGTAAGAGCTAGAACCAACTACGATAAACTTAATTTCAGGAATTTTAGTTTTCAGATACTTTAGCGAATTAATAACTGTTGATATTCCTCGTCTTTTTGATGTATTACCTAAATAAAGTAACACAAAATTATCTTTATACTTATTTATTAAACTGTGATCTAAATCAAAATCAGTATAAAAACTTTTTCTTACAGTATTTGGAAATACTGTTATTTTATTTTCAGATAAACCAGTTCTTTTAGAAAGTTCATTTTTTGCAGCATTAGTAACGACAATAATATTATTGGCGGCTTTACAATATTTTTCTTCAGCCATTTTCCATCTCGTAGGGAAAATTAATATTTTTCCAAAAAAAGAATTTACATGCTTATAATATTTCATGATTTCTGGCCTGTTTTCATGAAGATCTAAAGTAACTGGAAGTGACTTTAAATTAGCTCTAAAAACCGAACTTGCTATTTGAATATCATGAATATGAACTTTATCAATATTATTAGATATAAGAAAATTATTAATTTTTCTACTCATTATCATTTTGTAGAACGGAAATGTATATGCTAATGCAGAAAGTTTGTAAGTTAACCTTGAACAATAATATCTTCTAACGTTTATTGAGTTAACAACTTCTTTTTTAATAAATTTCTTTGAATATGATAAACAAAATAAATAGACTTCATGACCAGCTGAAATTAATGCACTCGCTTCATTACTAACCCTTGGATCAATTGGATACGGTGCGTCTAATATCATACCTATTTTCATTCGCTATAGATTTAAAACTCCTCTGTAGTAATTAGTATACGAATCCTTGTTAGGCCAGGTTCCCGATTTATCTCTTTCAGCATAAACTGCATAATATCTGTTGTGAAAGTTTCTTAAAAGAGGTCTAAGACCTAATTTAAAGGATGGATTAGTCCATTTTTCTTTTCTAATAATCTTCCAACCTGCTTTTTCAAGCAACCAATCAAATTGCCATTCCTCAAATTCATGAAAATGACGATCTCTATTATCTGTTTTACTTCTGTATGCTTTTGAAAACCATAAATTTAAAGGAACGGTTAAAAATATCCTTTTAGCGTTTAATGAACTGAGTAAAGGAAAAGGAGAAACAAGATGTTCAAGAATTTCAAAGCCAGTAATTAAATCAACATCATCAGGAATATCTAATTTAAAATCGATATCTAAATCTTGAATACCAGAATTATAGACTTTATAATTATTTTCTTTCATTATTTCAGAAAGGGGGTTAACAACGCCTAAATCATATACAACCGAGGGAGAAGGACATACTTCTTTAAGCATGCTCAAAGTTCTTTGATATCGTTTTTTTGGGATTTTATTATACATTTTTTTTAAGTAAAATGAATTTAACAAACACAATCATAAAAATCAAATAAGACAATATTGAAAAATAGAAACCTGTATTAATTACTTTGGGTATAAATTCGAACTTAATTTCATGAATACCCTCAGGTACTTCCATACCCCTAAGTAAATAATTAACTTTATAATGATTAACTGGTTTATTGTCAATATAAGCTTGCCAACCATTTTTATAGAAAGCTTCAGAAAAAACCGCAAATTGATTTGAATCAGTTTTTGAACTATAGGTTAATTGATTTGCTCTTCTTGAAACCAATTTTATTTCATTAATATCATTTAATTGAAAACTTGTATTTATAATCTCAGAATCTTGAGATAAACAAGTGTTTTCTAAATTAATATTTTTTAATTCTAATAATTCCTCGTTAGAGTTTTCAACATTAATCACATTTTTAATAAACCAAGCATTTCCTAAATTATTGGGATTTCTAGTAACTCCTAACGGATTATTCTCACTATTTTGTATGATGTATTTCACGTTTAACATATCAAGAATATCAAAACTGTTTTTACTAATGTAGAAATCATATAAGTTTTGAATTCTTTTAGGTTTTGCAGCATGATATCCCGCGATTGATTTATGAAAATATGATGTTCTAGCGTTTGAGAATCCACCCATTGGTTCAAATACCCTAAAATCTGAACTATCTTCTAAAATAGCTTTATCTGCAATTGTTTTTTGAAATGGAATCTCAACCAAAGATTTTTTAACGAATTGATCTGAATTAACATAATTTTTATCTACAGACCATAAATCAAATATTATAATAACAGTAAGAATTATGAATGTTAAATCTTTTTTTAAAATATTCTTTAAAAACAAATAAAAAGTTATTGAACAACAAACAACTATAATTAAAGATCTTAACACATCAATTTCAAAAACAAATTGTCTTTCCTCTATTAGTAAATTGAGAATTTCTGGGTATTGAGAAAAGATTTCAAAATCAGATTTAAAATCTAGTATACTCGTTCCAAAAAAATAAAAAATTAAAATCAATGAAACTAAAAATACAGATACATATTTTAGTGAATTAAGTTTTTGTATATCGTTTGTGTTATTTGAAAAGAATTTACTTAGGCCAATTACAGCAAATAATGGAATACAGAACTCTATTATTATTTGTATTGAAGAAACAGCTCTAAACTTATCATATAGAGGAAAATAATCTATCATTAAATCTGTTAAAAACGAAAAATTCTTTCCCCAAGATAAAATGAGGGATATTAATATAGCAATCAATATCCATTTTCTATTTAAATCATTGACAAGTAAAACAGATAAAAGAAATATAAAAAATATGGAAATTCCTATGTAAGCAGGAGCTGCAACAATTGGCTGATTTCCCCAATAGACTTTGGAATATTGATAGACCTGTTGAGCTTGATTCGCATCTAACGATCTAATAAAATTCATGAGTTTGGAATCTTCTCTAATTCTTTCAGAACTTCCACCACCCATAAATCTGGGAAATATAAGATTGAAGCTTTCTAAAATTCCGTAACTGTACTCTGTAATATATTCCTTATCCAGACCACTTAATGATTCTTTTGCTGAACCATCAGCATTAATTGTTATGTCACTTTTACTTCTTGTACTAAACTCTGAATACTCCTTTGTTGCAAGTAAAGAGGGTGAATTCATCAAAAGCGCAAGTAAACCAACAGAAACAAATACTAAAAAAGATTTATAAATCTTTTTTATCTCATTTAATTTTATAAAATCATAATAATAAACTAATACCATAACTAAAAGTATTATTAGAGTATAGTAAGTCATTTGATAATGGTTAGCATGAACCTGAAGACCTAGAAATAGTGATGAAATTAAAAAACCCTTCAGAAATTCTCCTCTTAAAACCATCAAAAATCCTGCAATAATTAAAGGTAAATATCCCAATGCTAATGCTTTGGTATTGTGACCAACACCCAATATTATTATCAAATACGTAGAAAAACCAAATGCAATTGCACCAAACAATGCATATCTATAATTTATTTTTAATGATATAATCAAAAAATAAAAAGACATTAAATACAAGAATAAATAATCAGCAGGTCTAGGCAAGAACCTAATAGTTTGATCTATATAATACAACAAATCAAATGGATATTTTGCACTAACTTGATATGAGGGCATCCCAAGAAATGCATTGTCTAACCAGTACGGTTCTTCATTAAAACTTTCTCTGTGATCTACAATTTGTTTTGACATTCCCTTAAATTGAGAGATATCAGATTGTTGAATAGATTTATTTGATAATACAGGATAAAAATAAGTAACAGAAATTATGGCTAATGTTATTAAACATATTAAATGAGTTAAATAATCTTTCATTCAAATACAGTTTTAATCTATTTCTTCAAAGTCAACATACTCTCCAACTTTTTCCTTTTTAGTTGCAGTTTTTTTAGAAGAGTAGTTAAAACCTTTTTGGTTATCCTGAGTGAACTTATTTCTAACTTTTTTTTCTATTTTTTTTAAAAAATAAGCTAGGATATAGGGACTTGCTTTTCTAATTACATATGTAATTAAAATTAGTGCAAGTATTATTTCAAAAAAAGTTTCCATTGTAAACAAAAATTTAAAAATACAACTTAAGAATTTAATTAATAATCTAAATGATCATTAAATGATATTATTTAAATTTATATCTTTTTAAATATGAAATTTAATATTTCTTTAATTCTAATTATTATTAATTTTTCTTTACTGAACTCTCAGTACACAGAAACAATCAACTCAAACCGTCCAGGTTCTTCGCACGGGGCGTTTAGTGTTGGAACAAATGTTTTACAATTTGAAACTGGAATAAAAAATAATAATATTGGATTTGGTAAAAATGAAATTAATGAACAGGAGTTTAATTTTATTTTTAGATATGGGGTTTTGTTTGAGAATCTTGAGTTATTATTAAAAGGAAGTGTCATTAACAATAATTATTCTGAATTAAAAAATAATAATTCAAATCAATACTTAAAAAAAACATCCTTAGGAATAAAATATCTTATTTATAATCCATTTAAAAATAAAGACTGGTACAAAACAAATTTGTACAGTTGGAAAGCTAATAATAAAATTAAAGCAACTGATTTTATTCCTGCATTATCTATTAATATAGGATTAAATATTAACGAAAAAGACTATTTATATTCTTTAAATTCTCATTTAGGATTAATTGGATTAATTGTGGATAAACAAACAAATGAAAATTTTTCAATTTCAAAAAGCAATGAAATATTTAGAAAAATAATTTTATTAAATGACAGACAAATTAGCTATGAAATAAATTTAATAACTCAAAATCATTTTTTAAAAAATTGGGTATTAGTAAATAATGTAAGTTTTGAGGATTTAAATTATAGGATCCCATCAATGAATTATACAGTTACTTTAACTAATAATTTCAATAATCCTAGATGGTCAGCTTTTATAGAATATTCAAAAAGAAAAAACAACTTATTCTCAAGTGATTTTATGAAAACAGGGATTGCTCATTTGATTGACAGGAACTTTCAAATTGATTTCAATTCAGGTTTTAACATGATTAATCCGAAAAAGTATTTATTTTTAGAAATAGGATTTTCATCAAGATTTGATTGGCATCAAGATAAGTTACCTATTGATAGAAAGAAAATAAAAGCTGAAAGAGATGTACGCAAAAGTGAAAACAAAAATTTAAAGAGGGAATATAAATTAATAAAAAAACAAGATAAAATTAACAATAAGTTTGATAGAAAAGAAAGTAGATTGATTAAAAAAAATAATAGAAAGAATAAAAGATGATAGTCATAAAAACTGCAAAAACTCAACAACAGTATAAGGATTTTGTGAATTTTCCATTTTCATTATATAAAAGATCTAAATATTGGGTCCCTCCAATTACAAATGAAGAACTAAACACAATGGATAAATCAAAGAATCCTGTTTTTAAAAATGCTGAAGCTGAATATTTTTTGGCGTATAAAGACAATAAAATTGTTGGTAGAATTGCTGCTATTGTTAATTGGATTGAAGTAAAAGAACAAAATAAAAATAAAGTAAGGTTTGGATGGTATGATGTAATTGATGATATCGAAGTTTCAAGAAAACTAATTCAAGCTGTTATAGATTTTGGCAAGAAAAGAGAGCTTTCTTTTATCGAAGGACCTGTAGGTTTTTCCAATATGGATAAAGCTGGTTTACTAACACATGGTTATGATGAGTTAAACACAATGATCACATGGTATCACAATCCTTACCAAAAAGAACATTTAAGACAACTCAAGATGAAAAAACTTGCAGAATGGGTTGAATATCGAATTCAAATTTGGAGTGAAGATAAAGCTCCTAAAAAGGTCAAAAAGTTTTCTGACTTGATAATGAGAAGATACAATCTTAAGCCGTTAACCTTTAAAACCACCAAAGAAGTGGTTCCTTACTTAGATGAAATGTTTGACCTATTAAACAAAACTTATAATACTCTCCAAACTTTTGTTCCAATTCAACAATATCAAGTAGATCACTATAAAGAAAAGTATATCAGATATATTCATCCTGATTTTATAAAAAGTGTTGTTGATAGTGAGGGAAAACTAGTGGCCTTTGCGATAACAATGCCTTCATTTTCAAAGGCATTAAAAAAAGTGAACGGAAAACTATTTCCTTTTGGGTTTCTAAATATTTTAAAAGCACAAAAATTTAACAATAAAGCTTCATTGTATTTAATAGGAGTTCATCCAAAATACCAAAACAAAGGAGTAACAGCAATTTTATTTAATGATCTTCAAACTATGTTTAATAATAGAGGAATTGAAGAAGTAGAAACTAACCCTGAACTGATTGAAAACACTTCAATTCAAGCCTTTTGGAAAAATTACGAAAGTGTATTACATAAAAAAAGAAGTACATTTACTAAAGAAATTTAATATGAAAAAAATAATTAGTTTATTAATAATTTGCTTAATGTTTTCTTGTAAAAGTGATCCTGTTTTATTTGAGTTAACTACCAACGTTAATCCAATTGGTTCAGGAACAATAAGTCCAGACAAAGGATCGGTATGGCTTGGAGATCAAATTGAGTTTTCTGCTGAAGCTAACACAGGATATTCATTTGTTAAATGGTCAGGAGATTCAAATGATTCGATAAGTAAAATATCATTGATTATTGATTCAGATATAAATATAACTGCTGAGTTCGCTGAAATGACAAAAATTCCAGATAATATTTTTGAAAAGTATTTAATTGAAATTGGTATTGATGATAAAATTGATGGCTTTGTAAATTCACATAGAATAAAAAAAATAACATCTTTAAATTTATCAGGCAAAGGAGTTAATGATTTAACAGGAATTGAAGACTTTACATCTTTAAAAGTACTGATAGCTAATGATAATTTAATCTCTGAAATTGATTTGACTTTTAATACTGAACTAGAAATTTTACTTTTAAATAATAATTCCATTAAATATTTAGATTTAACTAATAATATTAATCTTCAAATTATTTCTATAAATGAAAATTCAATTCAAAATCTTGATCTTAGTTCAATAACTAATTTGGTTGAGTTTTCATCACTTAACAATGAAATATTATGCATAAAGATAAGTACAGATCAGATTGTTAGTTCTAAAAATTGGTTTAAAGATTCTAATGTCATTTTTGATACGAGCTGTTAAATTTTAACATGATTAATCAAGAAACTATTATAGCTTTAGCTACACCATATGGATTGGGTGCAATATCAGTGATCAGAGTTTCAGGTTTAAATGCCATTTCAATAACTGAAAAACTATTTAAATCCAAAGGAAATAAAAAACTTTCCAATCAAAATTCTCACACTGTGCATCTAGGTCATTTAAT